>Ga0182024_10000053_pt1 | contig 205005 bp, 178 predicted proteins | sample P32metaG_FD_120480 | JGI IMG/M metagenome (GOLD analysis project Ga0182024, IMG submission 120480) | Permafrost microbial communities from Stordalen Mire, Sweden - P3-2 metaG (Illumina Assembly) | ecosystem: Environmental > Terrestrial > Soil > Wetlands > Permafrost | place: Sweden: Stordalen...
GGCAGTCGGTCACCCTCGAGCTGGCGGGCACCGTCCCCACGGGCGCCACCGGCTCCACCTATGTGAACAGCGCCACGGCCTCGGCCACCGACGCCTCGTCGGTGAGCGCCACCGACACCGACAGCCTGAGCTTCCAGGCCGACCTGACCATCACCAAGACCGACAACGACGGGGGCTCTTCCGTCTCGTCCGCCGTTGGCGTTGCCGTGCCCGGATCGTCGATCACCTACACGATCGTGGCCTCGAACTTGGGTCCCAGCGATGTGACCGGAACGGCGATCTTCGATCCGATCAGTTTCAATCATGCCTTCAGCTCGGACACTTGGACGGCCACCGGATCTGGTGGCGCCGTAGGCTTCAGTCCTTCAGGGTCCGGGAGCATCTCTGATGTTGTGGGCATCCCGGCAGGTGGTTCTGTCACCTACACGGTTGTGGCCACCATCAGCGCCTCGGCCACGGGCACTCTGTCGAACACGGTCACACTCACGCCTCCGTCGGGATTCACCGACACCAACCCTCTGACCACGGGCGGAGGAGCAGTGAGTGCCACCGACACCGACACGTTGTCACAGGGCCACCTCACCATCACGAACACGGACAACGTCAGCTCGGTCGGCCCCGGCAGCCCCGATTCCTACGCGATCGTCGTTTCCAACTCCGGGCCTTCTGTCGCTTCGAACCTGACCGTGGTCGATACCCTGCCGGCCCAGGGATTCACCAACATCTCGAGCCCGAACCTTCCAGCCGGTGTGACTTTCAACTCGACCAATGCCACCTGGAGCCTGCCATCACTGGCGGCCAATCAACAGATCGCTCTTGAGCTTTCGGGCACGGTCCCCGCAGGCGCCACCGGGACCTCTTATACGAACACTGCCACTGCCTCCGCCTCGGACGCCTCGACCGTGAGCGCCACGGACACCGACTCTCTGGGTGCGCAAGGCGACGTGACAATTACTATGTCGGACAACGACGGGGGCTCTTCTGTTACCGGTGCAGTCGGCTCGGCCGCAGTGGGCTCCTCAGTTACTTACACGATTGCCGCCGCCAATACCGGGCCGAGTACCGTGACGGGCACAGCCATCTTCGACCCGGCGAGTTTCAATCGCACCATTAGCTCGGATGCCTACACGGCCACCGGCGCCGGGGGAGCCACGGGCTTCACCCCGTCCGGATCCGGGAGCATCGTCGACGTCGTGACCATTCCCGCCGGGGGCTCCATCACCTACACCGTGGTGGCCACCCTCAATCCCTCGGCCACGGGCACCGTGTCGAACACGGTCACCCTGACGCCGCCGAGCGGCTTCACCAACACCAATCCTCTGGCCCCGGCCGGCGGAGCGGTCAGCGCCACCGACAGGGATACCATCACCTCGTCTTGAGGTCATCGGGTGCCCTCGGCGTTGCCCCGCTTTTCGGTAGTTCCCGCTCAGGGTGGCGTAACACCCACGTTTGGGTGGTTGCGAAACAGGCTGGAAACACTGTGAGTAGTCGACCTTTTGCCACTTTGACGATTCGATCTCTCTCCGTTCGTGGTCGATAGTCATCGATTCTGACGAATAGTACGTTCTCGCCCACTAATAGTGGTGAATCTGGACAAGATTCTCACAACAAGATCCCTAAAAGTGGTGATGTTGCTCATGCCCTTGACCATGAACAATGCACTGTACGTGGGCCCGAAGAGGAGGCTCGCGAGGGAGGGCGAAGCTACGGCGGCCCCTGGACGTAGGCCTCCCACCGACAACACCGTCGACAAGGAGCAGGAATCACATGAACGTCCGACACAGTCGTCTTGCACGGTTGGTAGCACTAACCGTCGTAGTGAGCATGCCGCTTTTGGGCATGGCCGGGGTCGCTTCGGCGAAGACCAAGGCCGCTCCCAACTGCACCAAGCACCCGAATCGGGCCAAGTGCCTTGGTTCGACAAAAGGTGGTGGAACCGGCGGGACTCCCCCACCGACCACGAACATCATCGTCACCGCCTCCCCGAACCCGTTGGTGGAGACCGGACAGTCCGAGATTCACGCCGTCATCCAGGTGGAGACGCTTGCGTCTTTCGCCGGTGACGTGGTGAGCATCTCCTCGTCGCAGCTGGTGTCGTCATGCCTCGCTGTGAGCTTCGAGGATGTGCAGCACGGGCTTCCGCCGCACTTCAACTTCGACGAGACCACAGTGGTCTTGGACGATGACGGCAACGCCACCGTGGTTGTGGACGCCATCGACTGCGCTCCCGGGACGAGCCTTATCGTGGCCGACCTCGAGCAGGCTCCGTACCTCACCGCTCTCACCGAGCTGGTGGCGAACCCGCCTGTTCCGACCACTGCCGGCGTGACCGGGTACCCGGCCGCCGAGGTCGAGACCGGTGACACCTCGTTCGGCCGCAACGGCCCCAGCGGTAACTCCGATGTCTACGCCGTGTTCTACGTCGAGGACAACCCGGTGTACGCCGAGCAGACCGTGGAGATCGGTTCCTCGCAGCTCGAGGCCCGTTGTGGCGAGGGTTGGCGTTGGGAGGCGGGGAACTTCGGTACCACCGTCTTCAACAACCCGGGTCCTCCGGCGTTCGACACGCCAGGACCCAACACAGGGCCAGAGGCGCAGACGACCCTGGACGACGACGGCAACGCCGTGTTCGTCTTCAAGGGAATCTCGTGTGCGGCTGGTGACTCGCTGGTGATCGCGGATGTGCTGGCTGGCACCCACGACACCTTCTACACAACCTTCACCATCACCGCCCCGGAGCCCACGATCTGAGCCACGGCTCGGGTCTGTACGAACCAAGACGGTAAGAGCGGGAAGGGGGGCGCAATGCGCCCCCCTTCCCGACTCTTGAGAGGAACCAACCGAACATGAACACATCGCCCCGCCCGAGCGTGACACGAAGAGATGTGAGACGATCAGCGGCGAACAGGCGGGACCCGCGACAAGTGAACAGATCTGAACCCAGGGGGGAGGGAAAAAGTGCCACGCAACCGCCGCGCCGTGATGTCCACGGTGCTCTTCAGTGTCATCGTGGCGCTCGCGGGATCCCTCGTCCTGTTTCTCGGATCGACGGCTCAGGCCGCCGGTCGTGCCCTCGCTGCGGCCCCGAAGCTCCCAGCGGCGGCCAAGATCAAGAACCCCACCCCGCTCTCCGAGGTCTACGCCTCCGACGCCTGGACGGGTGCCGCCTTCGGGTGGTCGGTGTCGGCGTCGGGATCGACGGCCGTGGTCGGTGCACCCTACGCCAACTCCTACACCGGAGCCGCCTACGTCTTCACCAAGGTGGGCGGTACCTGGTCCCAGGTGGCCGAGCTGACCGCCTCCGACCCCAACTCGGGTGACGAGTTCGGCTGGTCGGTGAACATCTCGGGTTCCACCATCGCCGTCGGGGCACCCGGTTACTACAACGGGATCGGGGCCGCCTACGTCTTCGCCGACTCGGGTGGCACCTGGACACAACAGGCCGAGCTGCTCGACACGGACGGTACCGGTGATGGTGCCGACAAGTTCGGGTACTCGGTGGTGACGTCGGGCTCCTCGGTCATGGTGGGAGCCAAGGGCTACAGCGGTAGCAAGGGGGCGGTCTACGTCTTCACCGACGCCGGTGGCAGCTGGACCCAGGAGCAGAAGCTCATCGCCGACGATGCCGGGGTCTCCGACATGTTCGGCTGGTCGATGACCCTGTCGGGCTCGCAGCTCGTGGTCAGCGCCGTCAAGGCCCACAACGACACCGGGGCCATCTACGTCTTCACCGACTCCGGGGGCACCTGGACCCAGCAGGCCGAACTGTGGGCATCCGATGGCGAGACCGAGAACTATTTCGGGGACAAGGTGGCCATCTCGGGCAAGCGCATCGTGGCCGGAGCCCCGGGCCACGACAACGAGCAGGGCGCCGTCTACGTTTTCACCGGTTCCGGGGCCACCTGGAAGCAGGTGGACGAGTTGACGGCGTCCGACGGCGGAGCCAATGACTGCTTCGGATGGGCGGTCGGCGTGTCGGGCAAGACGGTACTGGTGGGCGCCGAGCAGACCAACGCCCACAGCGGCGCCGCCTACGTGTTCAAGCTCAAGGGCGGTTCCAAGTGGTCCCAGCAGTCCGAGCTGACCGATGGCGACGGCGGTACGGCCAACGAGTTCGGGTACTCCGCCTACCTGTCGGGCACGACGGCCATCGTCAGCGCCGACCAAGTCCCAGCCGGTGCCGGAACGGCCTTCATCTACAGGTTGTAGGCCCCGACAACGGTGGGCGAGGTCGTCTCAACTGTAGGTGAGTACGCGCCCCAGCTTGTCCACGGCCAGGCAGAACGTCTTGGTGGCGCAGGAGACGGCCACCAGACCGGTCTTGGCGTCGATGTCCGAGGGCTTCGACCAGGTGGTGCCGTTGAAGGAGAGCGTCTTTCCCCCACTGTCCACGGCCACGCAGAATGTGGTGCCGACACAGGACAGCGAGGTGATGGCGTTGCTCCCGAGGGCGGCCCCGGCGACCGACGGATCGACCGGTTCCGGCACCGACCAGGAGAAGCCGTTCCAGGCCAGGATGTTCCCGACGGAGTCGGCGGCCACACAGAAGCCGGGAGTGGCGCAGGAGACGGCGTCGAGTTGGCCCGAGATGTCGACGTCTTGGGGCGTCGACCAGACCTGCCCGTTCCACTGTGAGGTTCCCCCGGTGGTGGCCATGCAGAAGGTCGTGTTGACGCAGGAGATGGAGCTCGGGCCGCCCCAGGCGTTCACGGCCGACGACCAGCGGCCGTTGTAGAAGTAGGCGTCGCCCTCGCCGTCGACGGTGACGCAGAAGGCGCCATTGGCGCAGGCCAGCGCCTGCAGGCCCTGAGCCCCTCCAAGGGTTTGGGCACCGGTCCACGAGAATCCGTTCCACATGACGACCTCGTTGCCCCCGGGGACAGCCATGCAGAAGCTCGGGCTCGTGCAGCTGAGGTCGGCCGTCGCCGGCGTCGGGGCCGGACCACCGGTGGTGACAGGTAGCCCCCCCGACCACGCACTTCCGTTGTAGCGGTAGGCGGTGTCGGCCGCGTTCAGGCCCAGGCAGAAGGTCTGGCTCGGGCACGACACAGCGGTGATCGGATGGGGGCCGCCGACGGCGGCCGATGGAGCGGACCAAGGCGACGGGATCGTGGTCGTCGTGGTCGACGGCGGGGCCTTCGTCGTCGTCGTTCCCGTGGCGGTGCGCGACGGGCTTCCGCCGCAGGCAGCGGCCAGGACGGCCAGGAGGGAGACAGCGAGTCCACATGACAACGACAGAGCCGACGACCGGCAACGCCACCTGGTCGTCGTCAGGTCCACGGCCCATTCTCCCATGGGGCTTTCCCGCCACCACGGCGGCCGACTGACGCGCCCGTCATATCCCATCCGACACTTTGTTCACTCCTGTGACAGAGCTGGTCAGACGGTGTCTGAGCGGGTCGGGAGGCGTCGGGACGAAGTTGTTCACGCGTTGGGAAATTGTGCCTACAGCGCGTACCATTTGAAGCAGCGGTGCTCGTGGGGGCGAGCTCGAACTACAGAGGCCAGTCCGATGTCCATACAGCCCGATGAGTGATCGCGGTCAGATTCCGTCAACCGCATCCGGCGACCCGCGTCCCGACGCGGGCGGGGTGATGACGGGGGGAATGGAGCACCTCGACTTCGGGGTCCGCAATTCGCTTCTGTACCACAAGGATGTCAAGACCACGCTCGAGCTCACGCCGGGCTCGGGCGCCAACACCGGGGCCGTCGAGCGTCTCCTCGATTCACAGCGGGTGCCGTTGTCCGAGCTCTTCGACTCGGACCCCGACGCGCTGCGGGGTGCGGCCAAACGGGTGCGGTCGATCTCCTACCGGGCCCGACGCGACATCGACAAGGGCGCGCCGGGAACCTTGTGTGTGGCGTGGGGCTTGGCCACATGGGACACCGGTCGCCAGGCGGTCCCGGCCGCTCCCATCGTGCTCCGCCAGGCATCGGTGGGCCGCATCGCCGGCACGGTCGAGGATTTCGATCTGGGTGTGAGCGGCCCGTGGAATCTCAATGTCACCTTGCTGCGTCTGCTCGAGGTCGACTTCGACGTGGACGTCGAACGCGCTGCGCTGGACGAGCTGGTGGAGGAACTGTCCGAACTAGGTGATCCGGAAGCCCTCTTTGAACGCGTGACCAAGATGGCGTCCGATGTTCCTCGATTCGAGATTTCGCCCCGCGTGGTCCTGGCACCGGTTTCCCGGCTCGCCATGGTCGTCCGGCCTAACGTCGCCCGCTCCGCCTCCGCACCCGCGGACATTCTCCATGTCGAGGCTGTCGACATAGGCGCTGTCGACATAGGCGCTGTCGACATAGGCGCTGTCGACATAGGCGCTGTCGACATAGGCGCTGTCGACATAGGCGCTGTCGACGTAGGCGCTGTCGACGTAGGCGCAGACCACGTAGGCGCAGACCACGTAGGCGCAGACCACGTAGGCGCAGACCACGTAGGCGCAGACCACGTAGGCGCTGTCGATATAGGCGATGACCACGAAGGCGCTGGCCACATAGGCGCTGTCCACGTAGGCGCTGTGGACGTCAATAGCCAGCACCCCGCCACTGCCGTTGAAGGGGTGGCACCGCCGGAAGCGCCGGAGGAGACGGCGGACACGGTCGAGCTCTTCAGAAGCGGAATGCTGAACCCGAAGCAACTGGCCGAAGGGTCGCTCGCCCGTCGCATCGTCGAGACGTCGGGCCCCGATGTCATCATCGGCGACATCACGGCCGCCTTGCGGGGCGACGGCTGGCCGGAGTCGTTGGTCGAGCACGCCGACTCGGGGTTACGGGTCCGGGACCGGACCGAGCTCCTCCAGCGTTGGCATGACGCCAGCCCTCATCGGCCGAGGCCCACGGGTTGGGACGCCACCCACTTCGCCCTGTGGGGACTGTGCGCCGCCCCGCCGGTCGGGAACCCGGCTCTGCGGTCGGTGGCCGGGTGGGGAGAGCGGCGCCATCACCCGATCCTGATGGCCTGGCAGGTGGTGGCCGAGCACCGCTCCCAGGGTCGCCGCCACGGTCGGCACGGGCGCAAGAAGATCGTCTTCAAGTCTCGGCGCGTCGCCGTCCCCCGGGGGATGGACGAGGCCCTGTGGGGGTTGCCGGTCGACCTGCTGGTGCAGTGGGCGGCCTGGGTGTTCCGGCAGTGGCCGGGGGCGCCGATGGAGTTCGTCCTGCCCGCCGGCAGCGGGGAGCTCGTGAGCGCCTGGTACGAGCGGGCCCGTCCGGTGGTCGAGCTGGCCGTGGGGACCTGGGTCCCTTTCGCCCGGGTGGACGCCGCCCTGGGCAAGTCGGCGCACCGTTGGGTGAAGCAGCTCACCAGTGCCTGCGGCGGCGGAGGGGCGCCCCTGGCCACGTGGTTCGAGAACTCCATGGCCGTGGCCGGCGAGGCTCTGGCCCTACGGCTCGGGGACACCGGGGCGAACGGGCCGCTGCGGGGGCGCCGGGCCAAGGGTCGGCCCCCGGTGGAGCACGCCGTCTGAGTCTGACGCGTCAGCGGCGACGGCGGTCGGGCCTCTCGGGGCTCGTCGGTCCTTAGGCGGGAGCGCGGATCAGATCGTGGGTGCCGGCGGGTCGACGGTGTAGGCGGTGACGTAGGTCGAGTGGGTCCCGGCCTCCACGTCGGCGATGACCTGGGCGGTGCCGGCGGCACAGGATTTCCCGAAGAAGCCGAAGACGGCGTTGCCGTCGTCGTCCAGGAGGGCCTGGGCCTCGAGGCCCGTGTTGAGCCCCGTGCCACTTCGGGACAGGCCGGTGGGATCGGGCGAGATCCACACCCAGCCCTCGCCGCAACTGGTGTCGAGCTGGGTCGAATCGATCTCCACCGGCTGCTCGGCGTAGACGGGGCTGGTCTCGATTTCGAAGACGGCGAAGACGTCGGAGTTGCCGATGTCGTTGTTGCCGACGCCGTTGGTGTCACCCACCTCGACCTCAGGGTTCGGGTAGCCGGTCAGCCCGGCGGGGGTGATGGCGGGGGGGAGGACCTGAAGAATCGTGGTGGCGGTGTAGTAGGGGGCCGCCATCATGTCGGCCTCGATCACGCTCGGTCCCGGAGCACAGTCCTCACCGACCACCTCGACGGTGGCATTGCCGTCGTTGTCGAGGGTCAGGACGACGTTCTCACCGAAGTTGCCCCGGAAGGGGATGAAATAGACGAGCAGGCACGAATTGGCCAGCTGGGAGGAGCTGACGATCACGCTGTCACCGGCGAAGGCTGGGCTCGTTTCCACCTGGACGACGGTCATGATCACGGCCCCGGTGTCCATCACCGGATTGGGACTGGCCGTCACCACCATGGTGGGAGCCGGGGCCCCGCTGCCGGTTCCCCCGCCGCCGGCACTGTTGGTGCAGATGGGCTTGTTCTGTTTCGTGGGGTGGTCGGCGCACCAGGCGGCGGAGCCCTTGGCGCTCTTGACGGGCGTGGCCGAGGCCACGCCGGCCAGGGGCATGCTCACCACGGCCGTCAGCGCCAGCAGGCGAATTAAACCACGGCGCGTGTTCTTGAGAGTGCTGCGAGTCACTTCGCCATTGTGACCGGAAAGTGGCCGCCGGTCGTCCTCAATGATGATGATCCGGGGCCGGGAAGAAAATGGCTGCTCCGGCCGTACAGGGGCCGGATCGGCGGGGGTCATCCGGCCGCCGGCCTGGGGGGCCTCCGCGAGGCCCTTCTGGACGTCGGGCACGCAATCGGTGCCGTTGACCACCCACTGCTGTATCGAGTCAGTGCAGGATCAAGTACCGGGGAGTCCCCAAATTAGGGGTTGTGCCCCGGGTTCATTGCCACTTAGGGTGCCTTCACGCTGCCCCAGTGGACGGCGCTTCTGGGCGGGGTTGGCGGGTTGCCAGGTCGGGCACGCGCCAAGGCGGGGAGGGGTGCCAGATGGCGGGACGGTCGTTCAGCTTTGCTGTGCTGTCCGTGGGCGCGCTCGGGCGCCGGCGCCTGCGGGGGGGTCAGACACGGTCACGCACCGCACAGGATCGTCCGTTGCGATGGAGCCGTGGTCTGAGCGTTCCGGTGACCATGGCGGTGGTGGCGGCGGCCATCCTCCCGTTGGCCCTCGGCGCGCCGGCGGCCGGAGCCTCGTCGTGCACCCCCGGTACCTGCGCGCCGTTGAACGTCGTCATCGCGCAGCCCGGAAACAATCTCGAAGCCAGCGGTTTCCAGGGCGTGCTCGGCACCCCCCTGTCCGACCTCCAGATCTGTGGCATCGAGAACGACTACGCCCCGCTCCAGACGGCGGCCATCGACACCAACGACGACGACCCGAACATGTTGAACCGGTCGCTGTTCGACAACGGCAATGATCTTTACGGGACCGAGGAAGGGAACTACACCGACAGCCAGGCCTTCCAGTTCAACACGGCCGGCAGTCTGGTGCCCGGGAACTCCATCACGGTGTCGCTACCGCATCCGGCCGAGCCCTACTCGCCTTCGGGATCTCTCCTGCCGAACGCCACGGTGCCGTCTCCGCTGGACTCGGAGCAGACCAGCTCGACGGTGGTGCTCAGCAACCAGACGACCAACACGGCGACGGTGACCGTCACCCTCGTCAATCCCCCGGCCGCGTTCATCAGCTTCCCCGTGAAGGTCGAACTCGACGCCTTCGACCCGTACAACCCGGCACCGCCGTCGCCCGGCGGCGGCCCCGGCGTGAACCCGTCGAACGGCTTCGACGGCCACGTGGCCTTCACCAACGCCGGTGGGAACACCGTGACGGCGAACTCCGTCGGCGGCAATTACGTCGCCACTTTCCAGATCAAGGACACCAACGCCGAGGATGTGGTGTTCGGTGCCACCGACGTGAGCTTCGGCGCCTCCTTCGGCATCGGGGTCGTCCAGACGGCCTTGGGCAGCTTCAACGGCGGGGCCGGCGCCGGTGGGCAGAGCGGCCCGTGCGCCGGCTCGTTGGGCGCCCCCAGCTCGGCCGCCTACCCCTACCTGATCTTCGACAACAACAACGCGGGCCACCTGGTGTCGGGGGTGACGACCACCTCGGCGTCGGGGGCCGAGACGGCCACGCTGCAGGTCCCGTCGGGCGTCTCGTTCACCGACGGCCAGACGGTGAGGGTGGACGTGCTCGATGCCACGTCGCCACCGGGGTCGGGGACGCAGTCGAACGCGGCCCAGACGGCTCCGTACCCGGCCTCGGACTTCTCGGTGGTGACCAATGTCGATCCGGTGCCCGGCTATCCGAACACAGTGCCGAAGTACATCGCCGATGCCACCAACGGCTCCAATACGGTGCCGAATCCCCCGGTTGACCCGACGGCGAGCAATACGACGCTGACCGTGTCGGCCACCACGGCCCAGGTGACGGCCAGCGGTGGGCCGACGGCCACGGCGACCCTGAGCGACCACTACAACAACCCGGTCAACGACACCCAGGTCTCGATCTTCCCCCAGCTGCCGACGCACGCCAGCGTCACCCCGCAGGGGACGCCGACGGCGGGCAAGGAATACCCGACGACGACTGACAACGGGATGGTCTCCTACAGCGTGGCCGACAGCTGCGCCGAAACCGTCACCCTCCACGGGGTCGACGTGGACGACGACGTGGCCATCGAGGCCACGCCTTCGATCACGTTCACCGCCGGCCCGCCGGCCGCCCCCAATGCGACCCCGCCGAGTATGCCCTGCGGCAGCACTCCGTCGAGTGTCACGGCCAGCACCTCGTCCACCCCGGCCACCATCGGCGCGCCGGTGGATGTGCCCGCCGACGGAACCACCAACGCCACCATCAAGGTCACGTTGGCTGACCAATTCGGCAACCTCGACAAATGTCAGCAGGTGGTGCTGACTCCCAATACCCCGAACGCCGTGGTCGTGCCCCAGGATCCCACCAACTACTGCTCCCCGGCGACGGATCTACCCGGATTTACAGGCACCGATGGTGTGGCCACCTTCAAGGTGACAGACAGCCACGTCGAAGACGTGATTCTGGGCGTGATCGACCAGTCGTCCTCCTCGGTATGGCCGTCCGACACGGTCGGGACCGACGTCCAAGACGTGGCCCAACTTGATTTCGAGGGCACCGATGCCGGCCAGTCGACGGTCACGCCCCCCAACCAGAACTCGCCGGTCGACGCCCCCGCCCTGGTCACCGTCTCGCTGTTCGACGCCCACGGTGATCCGCTCGACCAGGCCAACCAGGTCATCGCCCTGGTCGGGTGTAGCGCCGCCTGCAACGGATCGAACGCCGTTTCGACAACGACCATCGCCGCCGGCAACGGTTTCACGTCCCCCGGCACCGACGAGGTGTCCACCAACGGCAACGGGCAGGCCGTCTTCGACGTCGCCAGCACCTTCCCGCAGTCCGTCTACTACCAGGCCACCGACGAGAGCGACAACCCACCCGTCGTCATATCCGCAGAAGCGGTGGTCAATTTCACCAACGGCGGTGCCACCCTGGTGGCGGCACCGAGCACCGTCGTCGCCGGCCTGGGGACCTCCACACTGACCTACACCCTCAGTGACACCGGCCCGACCCCCGTGAGCGGGGCCACGGTGTCGGTGACGCCCTCCTCGGCCTCGGCCGTCGCCATCGGACCGGCCGTCACCAACGGCAGTGGCCAGGTCGAGTTCACCGCCAGCGACACCAAGGCCGAGACGGTCACCTTCGTGGCCACGGCCACCTTCTCGACCAGCGCCAGCGCCTGCCCCTCGACCTACGTGTCCCCGACCTGCACCGTGAAGACCTCGACCACCGTGACGTTCATCAGCGCCCCGACCACGCTCAGCGCCGTGGCGTCACCGGTCTCGGTCCCGGCCGACGGGGTGTCGTCCTCGCAGGTGACGGTGACCGCTCTCGACGCCGGTGGAAAGCCCATCTCCGGTCTGTCGGTGGTGCTCAGCCCCTCGGGCAGCCCGGCGGCGGCCTCCGCCGTTCTGGCTCCCCCCACCGGGATCACCGGAACCAGCGGGTCCTACACGTTCTCGGTCACCGACACCCTGGCCGGGTCGGTGGTGCTCACACCGCAGTACTTCTCGAGCGCCCTCTCCAACACGGCGATCAACTGCTCGACCCCGTCGTGCACGGTGACGAAGGCGTCGATCGGGTTCACGCAGACCGAAGGCGAGGCGTCGACGATCACCGTGGGCACGCCGCCGACCCAGCCGGCCGACGGTGTGTCGGCCGTCTGCGTGACCGTCACGCTCCAGGCGGCGGCGGCCATCCCCGGTCACGCCGTGGCGCTGTACACGAGCTCGCCGTCGACGACGGTGACGCCCTATCTGGGAGCCGGCTGTGTCACCGGCAACGTGGGGGCGCTGACGAACTCGTCGGGCCTGGTGTCGTTCGGCATCACCGACACCAACCCCGAGACGCTGACCCTCTACGGCCGGGATCTCTACACGGGCGTCCTCATCGGCCTGGCCACCCCGACGCTGGTCACCTTCGTCAAGACCGAAGCCCAGGCCTCCACGGTGGTGGCCGTGCCCACCTCGCTCCCGGCCGGCGGGCAGACCACCGCGGTGACGGTCACGCTGCAGAACAAGAGCGGGTTCCTCACGGGGAAGACCGTCTCGTTGTCAGCCTCCTCGTCCACGGTGACGATCACGTCGTCCCCACTGCTGATCCCGCCCACGGGCGTGACCAACGGCTCCGGCCAGGTCACCTTCCAGGTGTCGGACAGCGCCGTGGAGACCGTCACCCTCACCGCCCTCGACGTGAGCGACTCGGTCACCGTTCTGCAGACGGCCACCGTGACGTTCACGGCCACCGAGGCCAACCAGTCGACGGTGACGATCAACCCCATCACCACTCCGGCGAGCGGTCCGGGCGCCACCTTGACGGTGGTGGTTCGAAACGCCAGCGGGCAGGTGGTGCCCAATGAGACGGTCCACGCCATCGTCGACAGCGGGTCCCCCGCCATCGCCCCTCTCTTCGGGGGCATCACCAACGTCAACGGGCTGGCCCAGTTCTCGATCACCGATACGCACATCGAGAAGGTGACCCTGTCGGCCTGCGACTTCACCCTGAGCCCGACCTGCAGTGCCGGCTCGCCGGGGCTTCTCAACAAGACGGCGTCGGTCACCTTCACGGCCGGTGAGGCCAACCAGTCCACCATCTCGTCGGCCGCCTCCACGGTGCCGGCGTTCCCCGTGGGCTGCCCCACCACGGCGGCGGGGTGGACCTGTCCCACCACCACCGTGACCGTGACCCTGCGCAACGCGGCGGGGCCGATCTCCGGGGACTCCGTGTCGCTGTCGAGCCCCTCCTCCACGGTGTCGATCACCCCGGCCATCGCCACCTCCAACTCCCTCGGCCAGGCGGTGTTCACCGTCGGCGACTCGACCGTCGGGTCCGACGTGTTCACGGCCCTCGACCGGACGACGGGGGCCACCGTGGTGCCGACCGTCTCGGTGGCCTTCACGGCCAACGAACAGAACCAGTCGAAGGCGAGCGGCACCCCGCTGGCGGGGGCGACGCAGTGGACCATCACGGTGACCCTGAGGAGCGCCACCGACGCCCCCCTGGTGGGTCACAAGGTGACGCTGAACACGGGCTCGCACACGGCGTTCGTGACCACTCTGACGGCGGGGGCGAAGACGACGGCGGCCGGGGTGATCCAGTTCAGGGTCACCGACACCGTGACCCAGGTCCTGGCCATCACCGTGACCGACACGACGGCCGGAGTCACGCTCTACGCGCCGGTGACGATCTCGATCTACCGATGACCCGGGTCGTCTCGTGATCTCGACACCACGGAGGTCCCGACGTGGCGCCCGCTCGCCGCGGTTGTGGGTCGGTGGCGTGCTGGCGCTGGCCATCCTCGTGCTGTCGACGACGGTGGCGTCGGCCGACAACAGCACCACGACGACGACGGCGTCCACCACCACGACGACGCTGCCACCGGCCCCCCCGGGATTCGAAGACACGGCGGTGTCGGTGTACCAGGCCGAGCTGGCGGCGGCCCAGGAGCTCGGACAGGGGCAGGGCCTCGAAAGTGTCGCCCTGTACCAGCAGCAGATGGACGCCCTCGGCCCCAGCGGACTGGCCCAGTTCTACAGCGCCACCGAGCAGGTCCCCGAGTGGAGCCAGATCCCGTCGCTCATGCAGACGATCGTGGCCGATGTGCCGACGCAGGCCACCCAGTCCTCCGCCGTCACGCGCTCGGCCGGCCGTTCGTCGGCCCCGTCGGCCACCTTGATGGCGATGATCACCCGGCCGTCGCCCGGTCCGGAGGCGCCGGTGGGGAGCGCCACTCTCGTCGGAGCGGCGGCGGGGACGGTCAATCCCTACAACCCGACGGGGTGCGACACCACCGACTACGACGTGCCGATCTTCGCCGCCCAGATCGTGCTCGATGTGGCCACCGGTCTCTACGACGCCATCAACCCCTTCGCCCACAGTATCGACCCCTTCACCGGCGGCCTCATCATCGACGCCCTCACCGTCATCGCCGCCGTGGTGGCCGGGGCCGCCGCCGTGGTGCACGACACGCTCGTCTACCTGCAGACACTGGAAAACGAATGCCAGGGCAACAACACGTCGGGGTATATCGCCAACATCGACAACACCACCGTGGCCGCCTATAACCTGGCCACCACCATCGGAACGAGCACGCTCACGATCCAGACGGACGTGGCCAACATCCAGACACAGATAACCTCGTTCCAGACGACGATCCAGCAGGCCCTGACCAGTGACACGCAGGCCCTGCAGGCCACGACGGGGAACGGCAATCAGGGCACGACGACGGAGTTGCAGATCATCCAGACCGCACTCCAGAACGACGCGTCGGCCATTCAGTCGGCCGAGACCAGCAATGGTCAGCAGGTGGTGGCCGGGACGACCAAGATCCAGACGTCTCTGTCGTCGGCCCTGAGCCAGGCACTGCACGAGACCGACAGCGACGCCCAGGGGCTCACCACGCTCTTCACCCAGGGCAACCAGCAGATCCTGAACACGGTGCAGTCCAACTTCGCCGCCACCCAGAAGCAGTACCAGTCCAGCCTGCAGATCTTGATCGAGCAGGCACTGTCGGGGTGGGGGCCGGTCGTCCCCGAGGTCGAGCTCATGCTGCCGGTGTCGATGGGCGGGCTCCTGAACGCCACCCCCGTCGGTGTGCAGGAGGTCGTGACCGCCGATATCGGAGGCCTCCAGGCGCAAGGGGTGAAGGTCAAGGCCCTCGCCATTACCGATCTGAGTGCGGCCAACGCGGCTCTGGCGGGGGGCAAGTGGACGGTGGCCTGGACCGACTACGAACAGGCCTACGAGGCGGCGGCGTGAGACCGACGATGAGGAATCGGGTGTTTGGGAGGCGGGGTCCGGCCACGACGGGGTCGCGCCCACCGGCGGTCCACGCCCGTCCGGTCCGGCTGTGGATCGGTGGCGTCCTCGCCCTCGGGGTCCTGCTCTGGTCGACGACGGTGGCCTCGGCCGACGACAGCACGACGACGACGGCGTCCACGACCACGACGACCCTGCCCCCGGCGCCAGCGGGATTCACCAACACCATGGTGTCGGTCTACCAGTCCGAGCTGGCGGCGGCCCAGGTACTCGGACAGCCGCAGCAATTCGAATCGGTGACCCAGTATCAGCAGCAGGTGAACGGGTTCAGCGACAGCGAGCTGGCCGCCTTCTACAGCGTCACCCAGGCCAACCCCGAGTGGAGCCAGATCCCGTCGCTCATGCAGACGATCGTGAGCGATACTCCGACTCAGGCCACCCAGTCCGCCTCGGTCAGGCGCCCGACCAGCCGGTCGGCGGCCCCGTCGGCCACCCTGATGGCGATGGTCACGCGGCAGTCGCCGGGTCCGGAGGCGTCGATGGGGACCGCCACCCTCGTCGGTGCCACGACGGCGATCAACCCCTACAACCCGTCGGGGTGCGACACCACCGACTATGACGCGTCGATCTTCGCCGCCCAGATCGTGATCGACGTCTCGAACGCCGTCTACAACGGCTTTGCCGCCTTCGCCAGCGAGGACAACATCGCGGCGGCCGTGGTGGCCGATGTCGCCGCCGTGGTGCTGACCGCCGTGCAGATCGTGCACGACGTCCTCGTCTACCTGCAGACACTCGAGAACGACTGCAACAGCAACAACCAGTCCGGGTACCTCGCCAACATCGACAACACCACGGTGGCCACGTACAACCTGTTGACGACGGTCGGGGTGAGCGTGGCCACCATCCAGACGGGGGTGCAGAACATCCAGACCCAGCTCACCTCGTTCCAGACGTCTCTCCAGCAGGCGCTCACCAACGAGACCCAGACGCTCCAGGCCACGACCGGGAGCGACAATCAGGGAACGGTGACGGAGCTGTTGATCATCCAGACGGCTCTGAGCAACGACGTCACCACCGTCCAGTCGCTCGAGACGACCACCGGTCAGCAGGTGGTGGCGGGAACGTCGAGCGTCCAGACGGCTCTGTCCACCGACCTGACGCAGATCCTCGACGAGACCGACGCCGACGCCCAGGGTCTCACCACCCTGGTCACGCAGGGGAACCAGCAGATCCTGAACACCTTGAACGCCGAGGCCGCCACCGCCCAGGGCCAGTACAACCAGCTGCTGCGGCTCCAGATCGAGCAGGCCCTGGCCGGGTTCGGGCCCGTCGTCCCCGAGGTGAAGTTCATGCTGCCGGTGGGCCAGGGGGGCTTCCTCAATTCCACCCCGGTGAGCGTGCAGTCAGTGGTGACGGCCGACTTGGCGTCGATGCAGGCCATAAAGGCCCCGATAAAGCCGGCGGCGGTCATCGACCTGAGCGCCGCCAACACGGCCCTGACGGCGGGCCAGTACACGACGGCGTTCACGGCCTACGCCTACGCCTACCAGGCACTTGCCTGACCCAGACGGTCCCGGGCGCCGGCCGGCGCTCGCCTGGAAGCTCGTCGCCGCCTTCGCCGCCGGGGCCCTCGTGGCCGGGATCGCCGTGGCCGTTCTGGTCGGCTCGCACGGCTCGACCACGCCCCGGCCCAAGCACATCGACGCCTCGGCCATCGCCATGGGCGACGCCACCGGCGCCACCTGCGGGCCGGTGGCGGCACCGGGCGTCGGCCATCCCGACCCTCTGCTGTCGCAACTCTTCAACGTCCACGACGGCGCCGGGACGGCCTACCTCCTCGGGTGGCAGATCGTCCCCTTCCGGGGGTCGGGCCGGACCTACCGGTTCGGCACCGGGGGGAACCTGTTGGCCCTCGAGCCCCCGACGGGGGGGCGTCCCGTCGGGTTCGGGCAGGGGACGGTCACGTTCACTGGTAGCGCTGATGCCGGGACCATCGACGCCGTCCTCAAACTGACGGCTGGAGGTTCCCTGACCGTCGGAGGGTCGTGGACCTGCGCCACCGGTACGAGCGCCTCCACCGTGGTCCCCACGAGCGCCCCCCCGCAGTGAAAGGGCGGCTCAACCGGTGGGGACGGGGAAGAACATCTCGCGGGGTCCGAGGAAGTGACGGATGAATCCCGGGGTCAGTCCTTCTTTTTGGTCTCCACCGGCGGCCGCCGACATCTGTGAGTGGAAGACCGCGATAGCGGTGGCCTTGCGCTCCAGGTAGCCGTCGGTGCGGATCGTCTCGGCCGGCGAGGCCACCGCCAGGGTCCGGGTCCAGGACCGGGGCCGAGTCCACTGCCAGATCGGATAGGCGAGCAGGCGGGCCGGAGAACCGGCCAGGGCCCGCCGGGTGGCCACGGCGAGGGCGGCGTGATCGGCATGGGGGTCGGCCTCCGAGGTAACGAGAACGTCGTCGGGGGCGTGGGTCTTCACGGCGTCGGCCACGGCGTCGACGAGGGCGTCGCCGGCGGTGTCGAGGTGGGTCTCGGGGAACGACAGGTGGATGACGGCGTCGTTCGGGAGGCCGAGGATCGAGCAGGAGGCGCGCAGCTCGGCGTCGCGGGTGGTGATGTTGTCGGCCGGTTCGTGGTCGGGCGGCCAGGTGGCGCCGTCGGAGATCACGATCACGGTGACAGCGGCGCCGACGTCGATCTTGCGCATCAGGGTGGCCCCGCAGCCGAAGGTCTCGTCGTCGGGATGGGGGGCGAGGACCAGACAGGACCGGTGGGCCGCTTCCGCCGTCACGTCGGTGCCGCGGCGACTGATGGCGTCCCCCATGCGCGCCGCGATGGGCAGCTTCACCGGGACGAGGGCGTTCTCCACCCGCCGGCGGGCCGCTGACATCGTCATGGAATGGACACCGTCATGAACCGGTCGGGCCCTGGTGCGGCGCGGCGCGGAACCTCTTCAGAGCCCCGGCGGCGCGCTGACGCTCGCCCGGGGTGGCCCCCGTGGCCAGGTAGAGAGCGAGGTAGGTCACGATCCCGGCGATGCCGTTCAGGACGGCGCCGAGGAGCGAGTAGCCGGTGAGGGAGCGCCCGATGAGGAGCACGCCGGCACAGGCGGCGGCGGGGATGATGTGGGGGACGACGCCACCGCGCAACAGGCTCGAGATGCGGACGTTCACCGCTCTCGTCCCGACGACGAGGAACCCGGGCAGCCGGACGAGGAGGACGCCACCGAGGGTGCCGACGGCCACCCCGATGGGTCCGATGACGTGGGCCAGGGTCACCGACAGGGTGAAATTGACGATCACCTCGACGACGGAGACGGCGCAGACCACCTTCACGTCGCCCGACCCCTGGAGAACCTGCGCCAGGGACCTCACCGGTGAGGCCAGTCCGACGGCGATGGCGAGGATGACAAGGACGTGGGCCGAGGTGTCGTAGCCCGGTCCCACCCAGGCGCGGATGCCGGGGCCGGCCAGGGTGGTGAGCAGCAGAGTGAGGAGCAGCCCGACGAGCATGGTCACCCGGACACTGTCGATGACGATGTCCTTCAGTTCTCCCGAACCCCTGGCGTCCCTGTTGGCCACGGTGGCCGAGGCGTAGGGCAGGAAGACGACGGCCAGGGAATCGAGGGACTGGTTGGCCGCCTTGGCCAGTTTGGCGCCGACGGCGTAGACGGCGGCCGGCTTGATGCCGAGGACGATGCCGACGATCACGACGTCGCATGCCTGGAGGGTGGCCTGGAGGACGGCGAACAAGAGGAACCAACCGGAGATGTTGGCCGCCGCGCGCAGTCGCAGTCTGTCGATGAGCCGGGGGCGGATCCGGGCCACGGGGATGATGTGGCGGACCATGGCCCAGCGCACGCCCTGGAACGACACCGAGATGATGGTGGTGGCGATGGCCAGGGGCACGATCCCGCCCCCGAAGATCACGATCACGACACTGGCCACGCTGATGGCGACGGCCATGGAGGCGTTCGATATCGACAGCAGGTCGAAGCGCTGGTGGCCCATCAGGGCGCCGCCGAAGGTGTCGCCGGGGATGGAGACGGCCAGGCCGACGGCCAGGATGGCCACGCAGATGATGACCTGGTCGTGGAGAACGGCCGAGACGTGGACGACGTTCGGGAAGAAGAAGGCGATAGCGATGCCGGCGCCGAGGGCGATGACACCCATGGGGACGAGGACGAAGAAGGTGGTGTTGATCATCCGGACGGCCTGGTCGGGCCGGACGTCGGCATCCTCGGCCACGAGCTTCGTCGTGGCCCCTCCGAAACCGAGCTCGAAGAGCTCCAGATAGGCGACGACGGTGGAGGCGAGGACCCAGACGCCGAAAGCCGGACGGCCCAGGTGATGCAGCAGCAGGGGGGTGACGACGATGGCCGAGATGGCCGTCACGCCGAGGGCTAGGTAGTTGGAGAAGACGTTGGCCCCGAACCGTTGGGGGAGCGAGCTCGCCGCCCCCTCGGTGGGCGACGGCGGCTCAGGCTCGATGACGTCGCTCACACGCCGACACGCTACGCGAGGCTGACGGGCGCCAGCATCACCGTTGGTGGGTGAGGCCGCGCTTGAGAGCCACCGCGCCCCGCACCACCGGGTTCGGCAATGCCGCCGCCAGTTTCAGACGGCGCAGACCGGGGAGCTCGGTTCCGGCCAGGGCCTCGGCGGTGGCCACCGCCCCCCGGGCAGCACCCGACCGTCCCGACAACAGCAGGGCCCGGGCCCGCCGTAGGTGCCAGCGGGCGCGCTGACGGGCCGTGGCCGCCGACTGCGAGGACGGCTTCCCGGCCAGCCAACCGGCCCAGAAGGCGAGGACGTCGTCGGCCACGCCGAGCCCCGAGTCCTGTCCCCGCCAGGCGCCGGACTGGCCCCGGTGGAGCGTATAGGCGGCCAGGACGGTGTCGAGAAAGTAGATCGGCCATCCGGCCTCGGCCGCCGCCAGGAAGAACTGAAGGTCGGCGCAGCACAGCTCCGGCCACCGGCGGGCGGGGCCGGCCCAGACCTCACGTCGCCAGACGGTGTTGCACAGGAGCATGAACCATTCCTCGGTGAGGACCACCGTGAGCAGATCGTCGGTGCGGCCCGGTCGCAGCGGGATGGGCCACAGCTCCTTGTCGTCACCGTCGCCCCGGTCGAGGACGACCCGGCAGCAGGCCAGTCCGATGTCGGGATGCCGGTCGAGCACCGGCACCAGCCGGGACAGAAAGTCGGGCTCCCACCGGTCGTCGTCTTGGAGGACGGTCAGGTACCGGCCCCGGGTCCGGTCGAGCAGGGCCACATGATTCTGCGAGAAGCCCAGCCTCGTTCGATTGCGGGTGTAGTTGATCCGGGGATCGCCGAGAGAGGCCACCAGGGCTTCGGCCCCCCCGGTCTCGTCGCCGATCAGCAGTTCGAAGTCCTCGAACTCCTGGGCCAGCACACTGCGGACCGCCCTTTCCACCTCGCGGGCCGTGCGTGCCATCGGCATGCACACCGAGACGGCCGGCCCACCCTCTCTGTTCCCGTCGGCGTCGGGCACCCGGCTCAGAAGCTCGCCGGCAGGAGCGGGCTCACGGCGCCGAAGAAGAAGAAGAGGACGAGGAGCACCCCGACGGTGCCGGCGCCGTAGACGAGGACGCGGGGCCCGCGCCGGCGGCGCCGGGCCAACAGCCAGACGAGGACACCGGCGGCCAGCACCCCGAGTCCCCACCACAGAGCCGGCACCCAGTTGCCCTGGCCTCCGGCCAGATCGGCGGCCGCCGCGCCGGCCGACTGTCGGTGAGTGACCGGGACCGTCGTCGGTGTGGTCTTGGCCGCCGTCGGTGTCACCGAGGCCTTCATCAGCACGGCCTGGACCACGAGACGGCTGGAGGACTGGAACCGGGGGTTGCAGGTGGTGAGGGTCAGCTCCGGCGTCACGCTGGCGGCGATGACGGCCTGGTCGGCCGGGTCGTCGCAGTTGGAGTCGCCGCAGGGCACGACCAGACTGCGTGTCACCTGGTAGGTGAAGACCCCCTGGGTGGTCGTGACCGTGATCGGGTCACCGACGGCCAGCTCGTTCAGGTTGTAGAAGGGCGCCCCGTAGGTGGTCCGGTGACCGGCGATGGCGGCGTTGCCCTGCTGCCCCGGAAGGGGGGTGCCCAAGTAGTGCCCGGGACCCTGCCGCAGGTCGGCCGTGGAGGTGCCCTCGACGATGACCTTGTCCAGCCCGATCTTCGGGATCTGCAGGAGCCCGACCGGTTGACTGTCGCCCGGGTCCGCCGTCGTCGGCGCCGGATCGACGCTCCCGGCCGGTGTCGTGTCCGGCGTCGTCGTCGACGTGCCCGATGTCGACCGGCCCTGCGAACCGGTGCCGGCGTCGGCCTTTTCGAGCTCGTGGTCGAACTTCTTGAGCAGGACGGCCTGGCTGTGGGACTCGGCGATCCCCGTGCCCCACAATTGATAGGCCACGAAAAGGAGAAGCACGGTTCCGACGCAGAGCAGGACACGGCCCAGCACGCCGGTCAGATGTCCCCGTCGCACGCTTCGACACTACCTGGCCCTACCCCCCTGGCGGCATCCACCTCCTACCCGTTTTTCGAGGTCCCCTCGTCTACACTGGCCCGGTCGTCGTCCTCTTCGTCTGCACCGCGAACGTGTGCCGGTCCCCGATGGCGGCGGCCCTTCTCCGTGTCGTCGCCGATGAGGCCGTGGCCGTCGAACTGGCCAACGGTGGAGCGACGGCCGACGAACCTGCCGTCTCCCTCCTCGATCCGACCGTTTTCATCGCCCGGGATTTCACCGCCGGTGATCTCGACGGTCCTCTCACCGTGGCCTCGGCCGGTCTCCTCGAGAGTGGGCGTCCGGTGGCGCCCGAGGTGGTGAGGGTCATGACCCCCTACGGGATCGATCTGGCCGCCCACCACGCCACCCGGCTCTCGGCCGCCGCCGTCGAGGGCGCCGATCTCGTCCTCGGGATGGAACGGCGCCACGGCCGTGAGGCCATCCTCCTCGTCCCCCCGGCCTGGTCCCGGACCTTCACCTTGAAGGAACTGGTGCGCCGGGGCCAGAAGACCGGGCCCCGGCTCCCCGGACAGCCCCTCGAGGCCTGGCTCGACGCCGTCGGTGAGGGCCGGGAGAAGTCCGACCTGATCGGCCGTTCGCCCGAGGACGAGGTGGCCGATCCCCTGGGGGGCGGCCTGGCCGACTACCGGGCCACCGCCGCCGAGCTCGCCGATCTCACCGGGCAGGTGGCCAGACTTCTGTGGACCGGGGCCATGGACGTGCCGATACACCCCTGATGACCGGTTTCGGCACTCCGGCGGACCCGCCCCGCCGCTTCGCCCCACCCCCCGTGGGACACGGCTGGCCCCGCTCGGCCCGCCGCTCGACCCGACCCCCCCTCGGACCCCGGCCTCCCCGGTCGCGGCGGCGCCGCCTGACTTATTGGGGCGTGGGCACCGTCGTCGTCCTGTGGGCTCTGGCCGTCGCCGTCCTCCTGGCCCTCGGGGTGCGCGACGCCAGCCACGCCATGGCCCAGATCACCGAGGCCAAAGCCAACCTGTCGGCCGCCGACCTTGTCTCGGGTGGTCCCGGCCCCCAGCTGGCGGCGGCCGGAGCCGGGTTCCGCCAGGCCAAGAGCCTGCTCGACTCGCCCATCATGGCCCCGATCGATGTTCTTCCCGTCCTCGGCCGGCAGCTCCGGTCGATCCAGGACCTCGCCGGCGCCGCCGGCCAGGTCTCCGACATAGGCGCCAGCGCCGTGGCCCGGGCCAAGACCGTTCTGGACGCCCCCCACCATCTCGGGCCCGATCGGATCGCCGCCCTGCGCCGCCTGGCGGCGCTCGGCCAGCAGACCTATGCTGCCCTGGCCAAGATCGACACCGGCCCGTCCGAGGCCCTCATCGGTCCGGTGGCCTCCAAGCGAAACGACTTTCTCCGCCAGCTGACCCAGGCCGAAACGAAGCTCGAGCACGCATCGACCGTGGCCTCGGCCGTGGCCGGGATCCTCCAGGGCCCCGAGCGCTACCTCATCCTCATAGGGAACAACGCCGAGATGCGGGCCGGATCGGGTGCCTTCCTCGAGGTCGGCGTGCTCTCCACCTCGAACGGCGAGCTCGAACTGAGCGGCGTCAGGCCCACCGCCGAGATCCCGGCCGCCCCCGGGGCGGTCCCGGTGAGCGGCGACCTGAAGACGAATTGGGGATGGCTGCTGCCCGGCGTCGACTGGCGCAATCTGGGCCTGACCCCCCAGTTCGATGTCAACGGGCCCCTGGCCGCCCGCATGTGGCAGTCCGTCACCGGCCAGACCGTCGACGGCGTCATGGCCGTGGACGTGGACACCCTCCAGCAGTTCCTCCAGGTCACCGGGCCCGTCACCTTGCCCGATGGCACCTCTCTGAATGCCTTCAACGTCATCGAGTACCTGACCCACGACCAGTACGTCGGCCTCTCGGACCAGGAGTCCTCCGAGGTCCGTGAGGACCGCCTGGGGGCCCTGGCCACCGCCGCCCTGAACGCCCTCAACACCGAGTCCCTCGATCTCAAGAACCTGGCCACCGCCATGACGACGGCCACCGAGGGCCGCCACCTCCTCGTGTGGTCGGCCGAGCCGTCGGTCGAGGACGCCTGGGAGGGCGGCGGGGTGGCCGGCCAGCTGTCTGCGGACTCGGCCCTGGTGGCCGTGGTCAATCGTGGTGGGAACAAGCTCGACCAGTACCTGTCGGTCGGGACCGACCTCCAGATCACGCCCGCCGGCGGGGCCGGGGGCGGGAGGGAGGGCACGCTGACCGTCACCCTGCAGAACCGGACCCCACCGGGGCAGTCCCAGTTCATCGCCGGCCCCTATCCCGGGACCGGCAACGCTTACGGTGAATACACCGGTCTCCTGGCGGTGAACCTGCCCGCCGAGGCCTCGAAGCTGGGGATTCGTGGTGCCGCCACCATCGACGCCCTGGGGGCCGAGGGGCCCGACTGGCTGCTGGCCACGCCCGTCGACATCAAGGCCGGGGACAGCGAACAGATCGTGGTGACCTTCCGGCTCCCCGCCGGCTACGGATCCATGACCATCGTCCCCTCGGCCCGTCTCCAGCCCGTGGTCTGGCACTACCTCGGGGCTGTCCACAATGACTCCGCACCCTTCACGTTGTCGTGGTAGGCATACCGTGACCGGGGCGCGAGATGGGGGCCGTCCGGGCCTCCACTCCTCCCCCTGCAGACCCAGCCAACAACCCGCGAACTTCCCCCTTCTAGACCTCTTGGCCACACTCCGTGGTCGTCGCTCTGAGAGGCCTTCCTGTGCAGTTGACCGGGAATTGGGATTCCATAGTGATCGTGGTGAGCAAGGCGGGGCACTATGCGTCGTAGAGCGTTCACGAAGGGCGCAACCACCACAGTGAGCGCAACCATCACGGAAAGCATAACCACTGCGGAAGTCCCGAAGACCACGAAGAGAGGTATCCGGGAAAACGTGGCGTTAAATGTCGCGTTATCGACCGCCAGCGGTGGCAATGATGAGACGAGAACCACTGCAGGTGGCTAGATTAGGTGGAGGAGTCATCGCCGAGGCGGTGACGGGCGAGGGGTGAAGAAATGAAGATCAGGTTGCTCGGCTTGGGACTTGGTTCCATCCTGACCCTGGCTGGCGTGATTGTTCCGTCGGTGACGGCGAGCGCCGACAGCAGCAGCACCTGCTATATGGGGTGCGCGCCGCTGCCGCCGTCCTCACACGATGCGCCGCCGCCGGTCACGAAGACGGTCGCTGTCTCATCGTCGGCTCTGGCGTTCACCGGTGCTGACATCGAAGAGATGACGGTCATCGGCGGAGGCGCTCTGCTCGTCGGTGGCGTTCTCGTGCGTCGTAGCCGCCGCCGCAATCGTGCCCACGCGTAGCTAGTCAGCGCGCTTTCTCGACGTGGCCGTGGGGCTCAACTTCCAGTCGTGGGCGACTCCCTCGCCCGCGCGGGGCCATTCCGTTACCGCTCGCCGTCGCTGGAGGATTCCTGCTCGTCCGGAGATGGCCGTCGTCGGCCTCGCCGATTTCGCCGCGCTGGCCGCCTTCGTCATGGTCGTCCGTCCTCTCGCCGCCACCTGGTGGAGCTACACCTTCGTCGGTTCGGTGGTCATTCTCCTCACCGCCACCGGCCACTACCGCAGTCGCATCACATTGAACGTGGCCCGCGAGGCCCGTTCGATCGCCGCCTGCACCGCCGTGCCGCTGCTCGTGCTGGCCGCCGTGCACATCAAAGGAGTGTCGACCACCGGCCTCGTCGAAGCCGGCCTCTCGGTCGTGGTGGCCATGCTCGTTCTGCGGTGCACCCTCTACGCGCTCATCCGTCGTCTGCGAGCCAAGGGGATCTACGGCGAGCGCACCCTGATCATCGGTGCCGGACAGATCGGCACCACCTTCGCCGCCACCCTCGATGAGCACCGCGAGTACGGACTGCGGCCCATCGGCTTCCTCGACGATGTCGACGGTGCCGATCTCCCGCTGCCGTTGTTCGGCGGTGTGGCGCTGCTGCGGATGGTGTTGTTCGAAGAGAGGGTCGACCGTGTCGTGGTCGCTTTCGGTCGGGCACGCGAGGCGGACTTGGTGGACGTGCTGCGGGCCTGCGAGGACGCCTCGGTCGACATCCACATCCTTCCCCGCTTCTTCGAGCTCGGTTCCGCTGTGCACGCCACCGATACCGACGATGTCTGGGGCTTCCCCCTCGTCCATCTGCGCCGGCCCGTGCGTCGGGTCTACTCGCGGGCGGCCAAGCGGGCCTTCGACATGGCCGTCGCCGCCCTCGGCCTGTTGCTCCTTTCTCCTCTCTACGCCCTGCTGGCCGTGGCCGTGAAGCTGTCGAGCTCGGGACCGGTCCACTTCCGCCAGCAGCGCGTGGGCCAGCGCGGCGAGACCGTCGAGATCCTCAAGTTCCGCTCCATGCGTGTGCACACCGACTCCGACACCGAGTGGACCATCGCCGAGGGGGCGGTCACCAAGGTCGGTCGCATCATGCGGGTGCTCGGCCTCGATGAGATCCCCCAGCTGTGGAACATCCTCCGGGGCCAGATGTCGCTCGTCGGTCCCCGGCCCGAGCGCCCCTTCCTCGTCGAGCAGTTCAAGGCCGAGATCCCCCACTACGACGACCGCCACCGCGTGCCCGTGGGACTGACCGGTCTGGCGCAGGTCCACGGTCTGCGGGGCGACACATCGATCGAGGAGCGGGCCCGCTTCGACAACCACTACATCGAGAACTGGTCGCTGTGGCGTGACCTCACCATCTTGATGCAGACGCTGTTCGCCGTGGTCAGAAACGTCGGTTCGACCGGATCCAAGACACCGGTGGCCACCACCGTGTCGGCCGGATCCACCGTCGGTGTCGTCTCGGCCGGACCGACGGTCGATGCCGTATCGCAGACCTCGGCCGGCACCGCCGTCGGTGAGGTCACCCCGGTGGCCACCGGTTCCACGGTCGGTGCCGTACGCTCGGAGAATCCCGAACTCCCGGACCACAAGGACGACCGGGCCGTCGCCCCGGTTGTGCACGAGCCGAACGAGGCCGCTCAGATCGGATGACGATCGTTCGACACCGGGCTCCTGACGTGAGCGCCGGTGACGCGGGTGCTGGCGATGTCGGCGTCGATTCCGGTCACCCGCTCACATCGTGGACCGTGCCTGTCGGTGTGGTGCTCGTCGTCGGCTTCCTCGTGAGCATCGTCTCCGTCGGGCGCCCCAGTCTGTCGCTCGACGAGAGCGTGAGCACGACGCTCGCCTACTCGCCCTGGCACATCTTCACCCAGACCGTTCTGCACCGCGAAGCGAACATGTCGCTCTACTACCTGTTGTTGCGGGTGTGGGACTCCATCGTCTCGACGGTGTCGGGTCACGCCGGTACCGAGACCATCGCCCGTTCGTTCTCGGTCGTGGCCAGCGTGGGCGCGCTGGCTGTCGTCATGGTGGTGACCCGTCGCCTCTTCGGCCGCCGCGCCGCCCTCATCTGTGGCGTGCTCCTGGCCCTCGATCCCCTCGTCGTCATGTTCGCCCAGGACGCGCGCGGCTACGCGCTCAGCCTCCTTCTCGTCTCCGCCTCGTCAGCGTTGTTCGTGCGCGGCATACGGGCACCGTCGGGCCGGGCCGTCTGGGTGGCTTACGCCGTCGTGTCGGCGCTGGCCGCCTACGCCAACTTCTGGGCCGCTCTGGTGCCGTTGGCCCACGGCGCGTCACTCGCCTTCCTGCCCCGGCGCAGTGCACCGTGGCCTCGTCTCGTGCTCACCGCCGTCGGTCTCGGCATCCTCCTCGTCCCGCTGGCCCTGCTCATCCACGCCACCGACAGCTCCGGTGTGAACTGGGCGGCCGGGTCGAGCGCCGGGAAGCTGTTCACCACCGTGCGGGCCGACATACCGCATCCGGTGATCGATCTCGCCGTCGTTGTCGTCGTCGCCCTCGTGGTCTGGATCGTGGCCGTGGCCCGGAGACATCCGCGGCTGCAGATCACCGTCGACCAGTGGCCGATCGTCTTCGCCCTGTGCTGGTTGGTGGTACCCGTGGCCGTCGTCGTCCTTCTCTCCCTGGCCTACAAGCCCCTCCTCGTCGTGCGTTACCTGGTGATCTGCCTTCCGCCCTTCGTCATGCTCGTCGGCTACGCCCTGTCCCGCATCAAAGGGAGCAGGGCCATGGCGGGCGCCGTGGCCGGACTGGCGGTTCTGTCGGGAGTCGGGGTCGGGGCCCTGTTCGCCCACGGCTCGTCCCAGGACTGGCGGGGCGCCGTGGCGTCGGTGGCCGACCGGGCCCAGCCCGGTGACGGCGTCGTCATCTTCGCCCCCTACACCCGCATCCCCTTCCAGTGGTATCTCGTGAAGGACGGGGCCGAGGGCGACCTCCACCCCCTCTTCCCGCCCGGCCCGTGGTCCACCAACGGTCTGCGCTACGACACGTCCATCAACGCCAGCCGCTCCGGTATCGAGAACGCCGTGGCCGGCTACCACCGCGTGTGGTTGGTCCAGAGCCAACAGGAGCTCTATCCGACCGAGGACCAGGCCGTTGTGGCCGGCCTGCGTTCCGCCGGCCTCGAGCCTGACGGGACCAGGAGTTTCCACGGGGTCCAGGTGGTCCTCTACGCGGAGCGCATCTGATCGCTGATCGTCCTGATGCCTGCTGATCGTCCTGATGCCTGCTGATGGCAGCCGAGCGGTCCCGATGCAGCCGGTGTGCGGTTGGGGGTGTCCGGGGGCTGTCTCCAAGGGCGGAACCGTGCACGGCCGCTCCCGGTCGGGCAGGATCGTGCCCGATGGCTCCACCACCTCGATTCCGGGCGGGATCCGGTGGATTCATGGGTGACTCCGGGCCTTCCACCACCGCTCGTGGTCAGAAGACCGCGCTAACGTGGAATGTGATGGATGGGGCGGAGGGCGCGACCGCGGGCCGACCGGGATCGCCCGAGTCCACGTCATGGCCCCCGCGCCGGTCATGGCCCAAGCCCAAGTCAGCGCCCGAATCCAAGTCACGGAGACCTCTGCGGGTGCTCCTGGTCGATGTCTCGGACCGGGGCGGCATCGCCCGCTACTGCGAATGCCTACGGGCCGCCCTCCGGGGTGAGGGCGCCGTCGTGTCGTTGGCCGCTCCCGCCGGCCTGGCCGACCCGGGACTGGCACTGGCTGACCGCCGCTGGGGCCGCGACGTCACCGGACTGGCCCAGCTCCGGGTGCTCGGACGCCGGGTGGCCGAGATCGGACCGTCGGCGCTTCTGCTCGGACGCGCCGTGTTCCGGGCCCGGTGCGACGTCGTGCACGTGCACACGGAGGTGGTCCCGGGTCTCGACCACCTGGCCCTGGCCGCCGTGGCCCGACGTGTTCCCGTTGTGATCACGGCTCACGATCCCGAGCCCCTCGACGGAGGGGCGCGTGCTCTGCAACGCCAAGCCCGCCGGTGGCGGGCGGCCGACGCCGTGATCATCCATGGCGAAGGCCCACGCCGTCTGGTCGAGACCTGCGCGCCGGGAGTGCCCGTCTACGTCGTCCCCGTCGATCTGGCCCTCGGTGGGCTGGCCGTGCCCCGGGAGGCGGCCCGCAAGCGGCTCGGCCTCGACGATGCGCCCACGGCCATGCTCCTCGGCCTCATACGACCCTACAAGGGGGTCGGTCTGCTGGCCGATGCCTGGCCCCGGGTGACGGCCAAGGTTCCCGGGGCGCGGCTCCTCGTCGTCGGAGAGCCGTACCGGTGCGACGAACTCGACCGCCTGGAGGCGTTGGAGGGCGTCGACGTGCGACGCGGGTTCATCGCCGAGGACGACTTCGATTCCTGGTCGGCGGCGCCCGATGTCCTCGTGCTCCCCTACCGTCACGGCTCGCACTCGGGCATCCTCCATCGCGGCGTGGCCGCCGGTACCCCGGTGTTGGCCTCCCCGGCGTTGGGCGACGAGGTGCGAAGCACCGGTGCCGGCCTGGTCGTGCCCCTGGACGCCGAGGCGTGGGCCGACGCCCTGGTCGACGCCCTCACCGGCCACCCTCCGCCGGCGCCACCGCTCCCCACCGGACGGGGCACGGCCCTGGCCACCTTGGCCGTCTACCGCGACGTCATCGATCGCCGGGCGCACCGCCGCACCGACCGCTGGGGCGCTCGCCGGCGGGTCGGCGCCAGGGCCGACACCGTCCGTCGCATAAAGGTCCCTTCGTGAGCCGGCGCCAGAACAACGAGCGACTCTGCGTCGCCGAGGTGAGCAACTCGCGCCAGGCGTGGGGGGCCGAGTTGATCATCATGGCCCTCGCCGCCCCGATGGCCGAACGGGGCATCGAACTGGCCCTGGCGTCGCCGTCCGGTGGTGACCTGGAGGAGCAGTGGACGAGAATGGGGCTGCGCCATCTTCCGCTCGATATCCCCGACCGTCAGGGGATCCGGGCCGCCGACGGTGTGTCGGGGGCGCCGACCGGTCAGCTGGCCAAGGAGCTCACATCGTCGCTGCGGTCGATGCGGTCGATCGCCAAGATGGGGAGCCAGGTCGACATCATCCACTCGAGCAGCTTGTGGACCCACTTCGACTGCGCCGTCGCCGGTCGCCTGGCGCGTCGGCCGGTGGTCCTCGACCTGCACGACATCGTCCGGCCGGGGATGGGACGCCGTGTCCTCACCGCTGCCGTGCGCCTGTCGTCGGCCGCCATCTCGGTGAGCCATGCCGTAGCCGACTGTGTGGGGCCGTCGGGCGCCAGCCGGCTGCGGATCATGGTGCCGTCGGTCGAGCTCGACCGTTTCAAGCCCGGGCCGGCCGATCCCGAGATGCGTCGGCGGCTCACCTCGTCGGAGACGGACCCCCTGATCGGCATCGTGGGTCGCATCGATCCCGAGAAGGGGGTGGACCTCGTCGTGCGGGCGGTCTCGGCGCTCACGGGACCAGCGGCACGGGCCCATCTCGTGGTGGTCGGGAGCCCGGGCTTCGATTCGGGCGCCTACCTCGAGCGCCTGAAGGCCGACGCCAGCCGGTTGCTTGGTGACCGTGCCCGCTTCGTGGGACGCATGGAGGACGTGCCCGAGACGTTGCGGGCCCTCGACATGGTCGTGAACGCGTCGACGGCCGAACCCTTCGGTATGAGCGTGCTCGAGGCCCAGGCCACCGGCGTGCCCGTCGTGGCCACCAATTCGGGGGGTGTCGCCGACTTCCTCACCGACGGCGACAACGCCCTTCTCGTCCCCGTGGGGGACGCCGACGCCATGACGAGGGCCTTCGAAAGGGTTCTGGGCGACCCCGAATTGGGAGCCCGGATGGCCCGACGGGGCCGGGACACCGCCGAGGTCGGGCACGGGATGGATCTCTTCGCCGACGGGTTGGCCGACCTCTACCGACACCTCGCCCACCGGTCCCCGAGCCAGGTGGGGGCGGAGCCCGATCGGTGAGAGCACTGATGGTCACGAAGTTCGTGCCGCTTCCCGACGACTCGGGGGGAAAGCAGCGCTCCCTGGCCATCGCCCGACGGTTGGCCGAGCGCAGCGATCTCGTGGTGTGCGCCTACGACGACGGCTCGGCCGACCTCGGTGCCCTCGAGAAGCTCGGCATCGACGTGCGGTCCGTGCCCTGGCGCCCGGGCATGGTGGCGGCCGGGCGCGGCCTGGCCCGGACCAAGAGCATCTCGGCCGGTCGTTTCTGGAGTACGACCCTCGCCGGTGTGGTGCGGCGCGCCGCAGCCGAGCGACCGCTCGATCTCCTGCAGGTCGAGTACCTGCAGATGGTGCCTTTCGCCGACGGGGTGGCGGCCACCACCCGCGTGCTCGACCTCCACAACGTCGAATCGTCACTGGCCACTAGCTACGCACGGGCACGCCGCCTGCCGTGGTCGGCCCCCTTCCACTTGGAAGCCGCCGCCCTGCGGTCCCTCGAGCGCCGGGCTCTGGGCGCCTTCGACACCGTGGCGGTGGTGAGCCAGCGCGAACGTGACCGGTTGCCGGCGACGGCCGGCTCCGTCGTGCTGTGCCCGAACGGTATCGACCCACCGGAGCCCCTTCCGCCCGCCTCCTCGCCCACGGTCGCCTTCGTGGCCACCATGGGCTGGGCGCCCAACACCGATGCCGCCCTGTGGCTCGGGCGCGAGATCTGGCCGCAGGTCCAGCTCCAGGTACCCGAGGCGCGCCTGCTCCTCGTCGGCCGTGACCCGACGCCGGAGGTGCGGGCCCTGGCGTCGGCGACGATCGATGTGTCCGGTACCGTGGCAGACGTTCGCCCCTACCTGGCCCAAACGCGCGTCGCCGTGGCTCCGCTGCGGTCCGGTGGTGGCACCCGCCTCAAGTTGCTCGAGGCCCTCGGTGTGGGGCGCCCGGTGGTGGCGACCTCGATCGGGGTCGACGGCCTCGAGGACCTGGTGGGAAGGGGGGTGGTGGTGGCCGACGACTCCGCCGGGATCGCCGGTGCCCTGGTGGAGCTGCTCAAGCACCCCGAGCGGGCAGCCGATATGGGTAGAGCCGGGCACGACGCCGTCGCCGCCGACCATTCCTGGGACGGCGCCCTGGCCCCGCTCCTGGAGGCGGTATCCAGATGACCCAGGCAACAATTCTCCTCGTGGCCGCGGCGGGCGGCAGCGTGCTCTTGGGCGTGTTCGTCCACTGGGAGCGTCTCGGCAAGGAGCACTACGCCGTGCTGCTGCTGATCGGCATGCTGGTGGCCGAGACCAGCCTGTACGAGAACCAGGACAACATGCCCCGCGACCTCTTCCATCCCGGTAGCGGCGCCTTCGAGTTCCGGTTGCCCGAGGTCGTCATCACGCTGGCCCTGCTCGCCCGCCTGGTGGTGCGAGGACGGGCCACCAGGGTGGGAGGCCCACCTCTTCTGTGGATGGCGTTCGGAGCGTGGATCTTCGTGGCCCTGGTGGAAGGGGTCCTGCGGCACAACGATCACACCCAGATCCCTTATGAGGGCAAGGTGATCATCTACGTGGTGGGGGGCTACGCGCTGGCCGCCGGGGTGCCCATCCAGCGCTTCTTCGAGGGACGGGCCCTCGAACGCCTGGTGCGATGGTCGGCCATCCCGGCCACCGTGGTCGTCCTCATGACCATGGCCCATAAGCAATACGCCGTCCACCTGCCCCTTCTCCCGCTACCCGACTTCGGGATCGACGGCAGCGACGCGGCCACCATCTTCGCCGCCATAGGGCTCATCGGGCTCATGTTGGAGCTGGCCAAGGAGAAGCGCAGCCGACTCACCCTCCTGGCCGTGGTCCCTCTCGTGGTGAGCCCTTTCCTGTCCGACCAGCGGGCCGTGCTCATCTTCCTGGGGGCGGCCGTCACCGTGGTCCTGGTGGTGGCCACCGGGTCCACGGCGCGCCGGCGCCTGCGCGTCAAGTCGGCGGAAGTCCTGCTCAGCGCCCTCGCCGTCGTCGGTGTGGTGCTGGGCGTGGCCGTGATCCCGGCCGCTCAGTCCCAGCACGCGGTGGAGGTCCCGCTCAGCTCCACCTTCGCCAGGACCTTCGACACCAAGGGCAAGGTCGAGTCGGCCGAGGACCGTGCTAGCAAGTGGGGGGTGGCCTACTCGTACATCCGCCAGCACGTCTTTATCGGTAACGGTCTCGGAGTCGAGTTCAGTTATTACAACCCGGGGCCGAATACTTTCTCTATGACGGATGTCACGGAGAACATCGGCCTCGACCTGTGGATGCGGGCCGGGCTCGTCGGATTGGGCCTCTTCGTCCTGGCTCTGTTCTTCTCCCTCTTCGACGGCCTGGTGGCCTGGCGCCTGCATCCGGACCGGATGGTGGCCGTCCTCGCCCTGGCTCTGGTGGCCGTGGTGGTCGGCTTCGTGGCCAAGGGCATGGTCGAGTCGATCTTCGAGAAATACCGCCTGGCCACCATGCTCGGGCTCTCCCTCGGCATGCTGCGCAGCGCGGTGACGTCAGCGGGGGGGACGCGCATGGCCCTTCACCGCGCCCACGTCTACGGGGAGGTCTGACACCGTGGACATCCGCCAGCTGCTGCGCGATCTGCGGCAGAACTTCATCGTCGTCTTCCTGGTCTTCGCCATCTGCGCCGTCGCCGGTGGCGCCGCCGCCTACCTGCCGGCCAAGCAGTACCAGGCCTCGGCCCAGGTCGAGCTGCAGCCCACCGCCGCCGGCGGCCAGCAGGCGGTGTCGGTCATCCAGTACGTGCTTCTGTACCTACCCACCCAGGCGGCCAGTCCGAGCACGTTGCAAGCGGCGCGCCACGACGTGCCGCCGTCCGAAGCCAACGACACCGTGACGGTGACGGCGACCGCCCCTCCGGCCACCGATGTCCTCACCATCGGTGTCAAGGGCCCGAACCCCGGTGTCGACGCCGACTTCGCCAACGCCATCTCGAGTCAGGTCGTCGCCTCCCAGGCGCACGACGCCGCCCTGTACAGAACCGAGACGTTCCAGCCGGCCACGCCCCCCACCACCCCGGCCAATCCGACCAAGCCCCTGCTCGTCGGGGCCATCGGCTTCGGCATCATCGCCGCCGTCTTCGCCGGCCTGGCATCGGCCGGGGTGAGGCGCCGGTTCAGCCGGGTCACCGAGTTGAAGGAGCGCATCGGCGCCACCGTGCTGGGCGAGATCCCGCGGGTCATCAGCGGGAACATCCGGCCGTCGAGCCTATTCGTCCTCGGGCGTCAGCCCATGGTGATGGAGGCGTTCCAGGACCTGCGCAGCAACCTGTTGCTGAGCATTCCCGACGGGGGCCCGGTTTCGATCGCCGTGACGTCGTGCGACCCGTCGGAGGGCAAGACGTCGGTGTCGGCCAACATCGCCTGGGCGCTGGCGGTGGAAGGCCGCCACATCACCGCCGTGGACGCCGACCTGCGCAAGCCGATGCTGCACCTCGAGCTGGAAGTGCCCTTCGGTCCGGGCCTGGCCAGCGGGGGAGCGGCCGACGCGCTGCGCCATGCGTCGAAGACGACGAACCCCTTCCTCGACGTGGTCCCCGCCGGGATCCCGTCGCAGCACCCGGCCGACGTGGTGTCCGCCTACCTGCCGCCGCTGTTGCACAGTCTGCAGGAGCGCCAGCAGACCGTCATCGTCGACTGCCCACCCATGATCGGCGTGGCCGAGACCGTCCTCATCGCCGCCATGGTGGACATGGTGGTCGTGGTCGTCGACACCCGGCGTCTGCATCCCGAGCGACTCCAGCAGTGCCTGCTGCGGCTCGACGGTGCCGGTGCCAACGTCGTCGGCGTGGTGCTCAACCGCACCCGTCGCCGCCGTCGTGCGGGCTCCTACCAGTACGGCTACTACGGCCGTGAGGAGCAGCTGGTGCCGGCGCCCCCCACGTCGGCTCCCGGCGAGCCATCGAGCGCCGTGGCCCGGGCGCGCTGGTTGGGCGCCCCGCCGCCTCCTCCCGCCGAAAGGCCGGTGCAGCCGGTCGGCCGCCGTTCCGGTCGACACGGGGGATCGGCCCGGCCGCCGGTTTTCCGGTCACCGACCAAGGACACCGCCGACGGAGGCAGTGCCGGTGTGGCGGAAGCCGCCCCCCGTCGGCGCAAAGGGTGGTGACGCGGTCGCACCGTTCGGTGCGGCCGTGACCGCAGGCTCCGACAGGGACGCCTCCGCCCCCTCCCTCTGAGCCTCTCCCCATGATGCGCTTCCCAGGGAGCCCGAAACCATGATCGAAACCGTGACGCGCCTCACCCGACGGCGCCTGTTGCGATGGTGCGTGGCCCTCGTCATCCTCGGTATCGCCGTGGCCACCGTGGCGCACTCGGCCACCACCGGCGGGGACTTCCGCTTGAGCATCTGGTACCCGGGCCAAGCCATGTTCCACGGCCGGGACCCGTACGACATCGCCAGCTTCGAGCGCTACTACGGGGTCCACCAGGTCGAAGCCTTCTCGAAGGGATGGTTCCCGCTCTACGGGCCCATCCACCTGTGGCTGGCCGTGGTCTTCGGTCTCTTCCCCGTGGCCCTGGCTTCCGCCCTGTGGTTCGTCATGAATCTGGGGGGTCTGCTGGCCATCGCCTCGGTGGCCGCCCGGGCGCTCGACCGTCGTCTCGGTGGCCCGGCCATCCTCGCCATCGCCGGGTTCCTGGTGCTCTCGCGCCCGGGACGGGCCACTCTGGAAACGGGACAGGCCACCGCCTTCTATGCCCTGATCACCTATGTGGCGTGGTCCCAGGTCCGCCGCCGGCCTTGGCTGGCGGCGGTGGCGCTGGCGTGCGCGCTGGGCAAGCCACCGTTCGGTCTGCCCTTGCTGGCCCTGATCCTGGCCCGCCGATCGTGGCCGGTGGTCCTACGCGCCATCGCCATCTTCGTCGCCGCCAGCCTGCCCATCGTGATCTGGCTCAGTGTCAATGCCGGTTCGCCCGCCGTCTTGGGGCGCGCCGTGATCCACAACCTGCGCTACACCGACCACAATCCTCTCGATGCCCCGGGGTCCCCCGGACGCATCGATGGCCTCAGTCTCATCGCCCGCTATGTGCACGGCCACTTCGGTGGAGGGGTCGAGGTCGGCGCCTTCGTGGTGGTCGTCGGCCTGGCCGCCGTTTTCGTCTCCCGCGCCTCATGTCGCCCGGGATGGCCCCTGACGCCGGCCGTGGTGCTGCTCCTCGGCGTCGCCACCGTTCTCTGTGTGGCCCACGAGTACTACGACCTGCTCCTGATGGCGTGGCCCTTCGCCACCGCCTTGCGTCAGCCCGTGGCCCGGGTGGTCGATCGAATGGGGATCTTCGACAGGAGCGGAGCCGACGGTGGGACAGGGACGGGGGTCGGGGCACGCGACGGGCCCGGGCCACGGGCCGGAGTCTTCGACAGCGGCCGATTCCTCGACGAGCGACAAATGTTGCGTGACGGGGGAGCGTGGGGGGGTGTCCTGGCGCTGTGCGCCCTGCCGGCACTCATCGTCACCGTCATCCCGGCCAATGACACCGTCAAGGTGCTCGGTCTCGGATCGGGGACCGCTGTCATATCCACCATCACCACGGCGTGCCTGCTCGTGGCCATGGTCGGCGCCATGGTCGTCATCGCCTTCGACCATCCCCAGGAAGTGTCAGCCGCCGACGGAGGCGATGCGCACGATGTGGCGTCGTCGGACGGGTTGTCCAGTGTCGCCCGGAGCGTCGCGGGGACGGTCGCCGGGGGAATCGTCTAGATCGTCGAGCGGTCAGCCGTCGGGGCCGTCGATCGTCCGGCGGACGTCCCAGCAGTGGTGGCAGGCGTCGTGGGCGTTCGAACACACGACGTCGAGAAGAGATTGTCGGCCCCGATCGGGGTGCACGAGGGTGATCCCGACTCGGTGGGCGAGACGGACGGCCTCTGTCCAGTCCTTCACCGCTCGGTCGAGCGACCAGAGGGCACCGGCGAGGCTGACCTCGTCGTAGCGACGAGCCTGGGCCAGCAGGTCCTCGTCGTACCGGCCGACCGGACGAGGGTCACCCGAAGCCAGTCCGGCCAGCCGTTCAGCCCAAATGCGTAGGTTGTCCGAGACGTGGCACACGTAGGCCACGGCCGGCCAGGTCAGATCGGGACGCCTTTGCGATCCATCGGTGCCGGCGAGCATGCCCGCCAGCTCCTCGGGCGTGGCTGAGACCATGGCTATGGCTCGCTCCTGGGTGATCGTCCAGCGGAACCCACATCCGCCACAGGGATCGCCGTAGGTGAGTCGGCCCCACTCGCTCATGACGCTCAGTATTGCTGGCGGCGACCGACGCATCTCCGACCGATCCATCTCCATCGAGCGCTCGGGGCCGCCGGTATCTGTCCGCCGTCGATTTGGCACCGGCGCGGACTATGTTGCCGTCGCCCCCCATCGACATCCAACTCGCTGGGTAGAAGGCTCAGGGTCGAGGCGAAGGAGATCATCATGGTCGGCGAAAAGGTGGAGCACTACCAAGGCAAGGGCACGGATCTGAAGGCACTCCAGTCGCACATCGAGGAGTACCTGAAAACTGACGGCTTCACCACCCAGACCTCGACACCGAGCGGCCAGGGTGTGGTCATCCAGGCCAAGAAGGGTGGTTTCCTACGCGGGATCGTGGCCGCCGATCGTGCCATGACCATCATGGTCGCCGGGAGTCCCGCCGACTTCACTGTTCGCATCGGCATCGGCAAGTGGCTCGAGCACCTCGCCGTGGCCGCCATCGAGACGTTGCTCATCTCGGACCTGTTTCTCGTCGTGGACCTGGCCGAGACGGCCTGGAACCTCGAGATCGAGGACAAGCTGGTGAAGGACATCAGGGCGTTCGTGGGCTGAATTAGTCTTTTCTCGTCATCATCCAGAGCGGTCGAGGGACGGGCCCGACGACGCCGCGGCAACCAGTGGACGCAACCCATCAGGTGCCAATGCCCGATCGATGAAGGAGTGGGAAAATGCAGTACCGCAACGCCACGGCGCAGGACACCTCCGCCATCGCCGCGCTGCATGCCGACAGCTGGCGCCAGAACTATCGGGGTGCGTTCTCGGATGCCTTTCTCGACGGCGAGGTTCTGGCCGATCGGATGGCGGTGTGGACGGAACGTCTCAGTACCCCGGGACCGCTCGAGCGCACGATGGTGGCCGATGATGACGGTGCCGTCGTCGGGTTTGCCCACGCCGTCTTCGACGATCACCCGACGTGGGGCGCTCTCCTCGACAACCTCCATGTCGCCCGTAGCAGCAAGCGCGGCGGCGTCGGCTCGCACCTGATGGGCCGCACGGCAGGAGCGGTCATCGAGCGGAGACCGAAGACGGGTCTCTATCTCTGGGTCCTCGAACAGAACAAGACGGCCCAGGGCTTCTACGAGGCGCTCGGTGGGACGTGCGTTGAGCGCGGCTTCGGGGCCCCGCCGGGCGGCGGCAGCCCGGCGCGACTCAGATACGCGTGGTCCGATCCGTCCGTTTTGCTCGTCAGGGACTGAATCCGGTCCTACGTGCGCTTTTCGAGCAGGGACGCCATCTCCCGGTATCTCGAGACCGGGATCAGATGGACACCGTCGAAGGCACCGGACTCCCTGATGGCCTGGAACAGGTCGTGGGCGATCTCGACACCGGCCATGCGGTCACGTTCGATCCGGTCGATGATCGTCTCGGGCACGGCGAGTTGGGGGATGTCGGTCGACAGTTTCCGGGCCATGGCGGCGCTGGCGATCACCATCACGCCGGCGTAGACGGGGCCGTCGAAGTGCACGGTGGCCCGCCATTCCAACAGATCGTCGAGGGAGAAGGCCACCTGCGTGAGGAGGAAGTCGGCCTGGCGTTTCCATGCGGGCAGTGGGCGCAACCCCGAGGTCACGCCGAACCGCAGTGGCTCCGTGGCGCCGTCGCTGTCAGGGGAGAAGCGCCGCGCTTCGGCCATCATCGACCTGACCGACAGATCATCGGAACGGGCACCGGTCTCGGGGCGGTCGCCGTAGACGAACAGGAACTCGTTGACCCCGTACGCCGCCGCTGTGAGCAGGTCCCGGCGAAATCCGAGGACATTGCGGTCCCGGGCATTGAGGCAGGCGATGGAGCGGCCTCCCATGAGTGCGACTTCATGGGCCACGGCGATGCTCGAGACCGTGGCACGGCCGATGTGGTTGTCCGGGATCAAGAAGGCCGAGGCCACTCGGCTCATCACGCCGATCTGGTGTCGGACGTGCATGAGGTCCGGACGGGTGGCCGGCTCCACCTCACAGATCACCTCGAAGTCGACCGCTGCCACATCGGCACACTACGAGCCCGGCGCCCGACATGTCCTCCGAGCGTCTTCGTCAGGAGAGGCCGTCTCTGTCCTTGGCCCTTTTGAGCCGCCCCCGGTGGTCGGAGGAGCGGCTCAGCCGAAGTCGGCGTGGTAGGCGGCCAGAGACGCCGGGAACTGTCCGTCGGTGATGGCGTCGACCTGCCCGGACACATCGAAGTTGAAGTAGTCGTCGAAGGCCACGCTGTGCCCGGCCATCCACGCCGACATCAGATTGATGAAGGTGGGGTCGTCGCCCATGCCGTGGCCGTCCCCGCGGATGGCCAGGCCCCACTCGGGGAACACGACGGGCTTGCCGTGAGCGAAGGCGAAGTCGGCCACCCTGGTCAGGCCGGGCAGTGTATTGGCGGCCCAGCTGCAGTTGGACTCGGCCGCCGTCGCGGTGTTGTTGAAGGGGATGCCGCAGCTGCCGACCCACGACTGGTCGTAGGTGTCGGTACCGATGTAGTTGACGTACTGGTCACCCGGATAAGCCTGGTCGGCTGTGTACGTGGGGTGGGCACCGTCCTGGGGATCGGCGCCCTCCCAGATGAAACGCAGCCAGGGACCGACCGTGCGCATGGCGGTGACGATCTGACGGTAGTAGGCGGCGTAGTTGAGCGCGTCGGCGACGTCGGTCACTTCCCACGGATTCCCCGTGGTGAACTCCTGGCCCAGACGCAGGATGGCGTTGCCTTCGCCCGACGACACCAGCGTCTGGGCCAGGGTCACGAAGTACTGGTTGTACAGACCGGCGGCGCCCTGGGCCAATGTGTCGGTGCCGGAGTTGTCGAACATGGGCACGCCCAGGACGAGCTGGTAGCCCGAGCCCCGCCAGGCATCGAACAGCCAGCCGAGCGATCCACCGGCGCCGTCGATCGTGGGCCACGATCCGCCCGGAAGGTAGTCTTCGACCACGCTGACATGGGCACCTGTTTCGCGGGCGAAGCCGGCCGCCCCCGAAGGGTTGATGCCGCCGGCGTACACACCGACCGCAGCGTTGGTGCGCGCCGGTGGTGGCGGCGGTGGTGGTGAGGTTGTCGGTGTTGCTCGCCGAACCGGTGGAGGCGCTTGCGTGGTCGGTGGTGCCGGTTGCGTGGTGGGTGGCGAGGTGGTGGTCGTCGGCGCCACGGTCGATGTCGTCGTCGGAGCCGGGGTCCCGACGAAAGCGCCACCACCACCGGTTGGCGGCGCCGCCGCCGATGCGGCGGCATGAGGGTGGTGGGGAGAAGAGGAAAAGATCCCTGTGGCCGTGGCGGCCAGCGAGATGATCAGTAACCCGGCGATGATCTCCTTGGGTAGCCCGAGGAAGATTTTCGCATGGCGCAGACGACGGATGGAATCGAGACGCATGCAACTAACCCGCCTGCGCGCCGCACAGGGGACAGCGACGTCGGTGGTTGTGTCGTGTCGAGGGCGCGTGCGAGTGCATACGTTTCAACGTGTTTTCCCCCGGGCCCGAAAAAGGGTTGTGTGTCGGTTGACGGGAACAAGCGAGACACACCGTTGGCGGTTCTGGTCTTGAACATCGGCGCGGTCACGTGGCTCCTTGAGCCATTCCGGTCCCAGAACCGTGGCTGCCCACGCTCAGTGCTGCTCTGCGTGGTTGGGCTCGGACCCACCCGAGTGCTGACTGTGGTCGCCTACCGGAGTGCCCCCTCGAACTCTCGAGGGGGCCCCATCGGTACGTCAACGACACCGTGACAGACGCCATGCCGTCGGTCGGAGTCCGACGGCGTGCATCGGCACGATCACTGCGCCGCTCGTCGAGCCCTGACTCGAGGAGTTGCCAGGGCCGCAAGGTAGTGCGTTGACGACGCGTGGACCTCTTCGTCCGTGCATGGCGCGCGTGCATCGGCGTACGTCCGGAGGGTTGGGTTCAATGGCGCGCCGCCGGAGCTCCGTGTCGGTAGTGACAGTGCTGCCAGGTGGTGATGATGAGGTCGGAGAGGTACATGTTGTTCAGTAGGACAGAAGTGACAGATGTGTCAGCCGGTTGTCGGCGATGGAGTCCGCATTAGCCACGGCGTGTGGCCGAGGTTCACGGACCACCGGCGGTGGGGTGTCGAGGTGGTGAGGTGAACTCAAAAGGGGCTTCGCTGTTCAAACCGGAGCTAGGGGCGTACCATCTCTGTTGTGCAAATGTTGATTAACGCACGTTCCGGGTCAGGAGATCCCGTGGGCAGCAGGCTCACGAGCACTCGGCGCGGTCGGGCGCCCACCGCGGTGGCGGGGGGAGAAGCGGGGGATCGCCGTGCTTCGTGAGGCTGAACTGGCAAGACTCGTCACGGCCATCGATACGGCCGTGAGCAAGGCGATCGATGCGTTCAACATCGCCTCCGAGACCGGCGACGAGGACCTGACCGCCGAGGCGCGCGCCTGTGTCGACAGGTTGAAGGCTTTCCGCGAGGTCACCGCCGCCCAGCCCACCCGGGCGTCGCGGTGGATGCACGCCCGCCCTCCGCGGGGCGAGTCGCTGTATTTCTCCTCATGAGCGTGCCTGAGCCCTCCTGAGAGGGCCACGGTCCCAGAGCGACCTCTCGCTTCTCAGCGCGACGGCAGGTAACTGCGGAGCGAGCCGACCAGGAAACCCGCACCCCACGACAGGTGCATGACGGGCAGGGCCACGGCCAGCCCGGCCCCGGCTGCGGGATCGCGACGTACCTCGGTGCCGGAGCCCACGACCACGACGGCCAGGTAGGCGAGGGCGACCTTGCGCCGCCCGGGTGACAGGAGCCCGAGGATGAGAAGGGGAGCGGCCAGCTGGCGCACTCGGAGCGAGTCGGGATACTTCCGCACGGTGGCGGCCCGGCCGATGCCGTAGAGGTAGTACTGCCTCATGAGGCCGGCGAAGCTGCTTCTCGGGCGGTAGGTGGACCGGATGGCCGGATCGAACCAGACGCCGCCGTCGTCGCCGAGGCGGTGCAGCAGCTCGCCGTCCTCGTTGGTGGCGAAATCCACGTCGTAGCCGCCGAGTCGACGGAGCACGTCCACCCGGGCCGCCCCCAGATAGACGATGTCGGTCCAGTCGGCCGACGACTTGGCATTGCGGAACCGGGCGGGACCGGCGCCGAGCTTCGAGGTGAGTGCGGCGGCGACAGCGCGCTCGACCCAGGTCGTGCCTCGGGGGTCGATCGGGCCGCCGACGAGGGCCGCTCCCGAGCGGGTCAGGGCGGCGATGCACTGATCGACGTAGTCGGGAGCGACCACGGTGCGACCGTCGACGCGCACGAGCACGTCGCCGCGGGCTTCGGCCAGCGCCACGTTGAGACCGGCCGATTGCAGCCGGCCCGGGTTGTCGACGACGCGGACGCCGGGGAACTTCGCCGCTATCTCCGGGGTGCCGTCGTCGGATCCTCCGTCCACCACCAGGATCTCGACGATACGCGGATACGTCTGCGACGCCACGGCGCGCAGACAGCCGTCGATGTGGGCAGCTTCATTGAGCACCGGTAGCGCGATGGTCACGCCGAGAAGCGGGAAGGCGCTCCTTTCGGGGGCGTCCGGTCGACCCGGTTCAGGCTCAGGGGTGGGGACGGATTTGAGAAGCGGGGCCCCGGCGCCGTTCACGCCGAAAGGAGCGGAAGGGGCCATCGACCACGATTACCACGGTCAGAGCACGAAAGACAAGGATGTGGGAGCTAGCCCGTCGGCATTGTCACGCCATTGTCATGCGCGGGTCAGAACGGCGAGCAGATCCTGTCCCTGGCGGAAGAATGCCCCCGGATCGGCTCCTCCTCGTATCTCGTCATAGGTGAGCGCAGCACCGAATCCGGCATTCCAGAAGGGGCCCTGGCGGTGGTCACGGGGACCGACGTAGAGATAGGGCTCATCGATGGCGGTATCACCGGGGGAGCCTCCGTAATTCGCCCGGGCACCCGGTGGCCCCATCTCCAGGGCCAGATCGAAGTGCTCGGGCCAGAGGGTGATGGCGCTCGGTACGTCGGCCGGGCCGATGCCGGTGAGAAGTGAGTCGAGAAGCGACTGGCAGAAGGCGAACCAACCGGCGAGCACGGTGGCGGCGGCGGTGTCGACCAGCAGGGGCGCCGCCCGGTCGGCCGGGAAATCGAGGGCAGGGTGCAGGGGGGCGGCGGGGTCGACCCCGGCGAAGGCGTAGGCGTCGAAGAGATTGGTGAACGGTTGGCGGTGTTCACCGTCGCTCAGCATCCCGTCGACGACGAGGAGCCGCCGTCCGTCGAATGCCGGGGTGCCGAAGCCGCCGGGGACGACGAGAAGGCCCATGTGCCCGACCGCCTCATAGCGGGCCGCTCCGAGCACCCGGGCCGCCACCAGATGAAGCGCTTCCCGGGTGGCGTCGAACTCCACCGGAAGGAACGGCAGGTCAGCAGGGTCGCTCGCAGTGCGGTCTGTCACGGGCAGGCTCCCTGCTCTTACAACTCGAGAGTGGGCGTCTCCGATGACATCCCCGAACGCGACAGCGCCTTGAATTTGGTCCGTTGCAGAGCGGCGCCATGGCCGCGAGCCACCCGGTCGGCCAGGGCGAGAGCGCATCCGAGAAGGTCGGTGGGCTCGACGACGTCGGAGACCAGATGGGCGGCAAGCGCCTCGGAGGCGGTCAGGACGCGTCCGGTCAGGCACAGGTCGCGAGCCAGGCCCCCGCCGACGATGTCGGCCAACGGTCCGTAGACGACGTCGCCAAAGGTGTACTCAGGGTGGGAGAACGTCGAGGTGGTGGTGGCCACGCGGAGGTCGCAGAGAACGACGAGGTCCATGCCGCCGGCGATGGCCGGGCCGTTCAGAGCGGCCACGGTGACGAGGGGGAAGGTGGCCAGGGCATGGTGGTAGCGGTCGCTCGATGCCCATAACCGGTCGGCGAAGGCACGGTCCCGGGCGGCCTCGTCGAATTCACCGAGATCGAAGCCGGCGCTGAAGACAGGTCCGGTCCCGGTGACGACGACGACCTTGAGCTCCTGATCGTGCCGGAGTTGGTCGAGGCGATCGACGATTTCGTCGCGCAGGGCGATGGACAGGGCATTGCGGCGGTCGGGTCGGTTCAGGGTCACGACGGCGACGGCGGGGGAGGGCCGGTCGAGCAGGGTCAAGGCCGTCATCGGCCCAGAGTAGATGTCGTGGACATAGACGTTTCTCGACCCTGAACCTCAGTTGCGGCTGCCAGTACGATTCGTGGCGATGACCGGATCGGCGGTGCGTCCGGCATTCACCCGACGCCGATTGATGTGCCTGGGCGCTCTCGCCCTGGTGGCCGGGGGTTTGCTCCTACTGGCCACGCGCCAGGGGGTACCACTCGGTGCCGACGACGCCGCCTATACGGGCGCCGCCCGCAGCGTCGCCGCCGGACACGGGCTCGACGTCCCCATCCACTACTACCCCCTCGGATCGGTGAGCATCGGGACCCCTCCACCGGGAAGCTCGGCGCCCCGGCCCACGCCGCTGGTCATCTACGCCCCCCTTGATCCCGTCCTTCTGGCTGTCGGTGGCCAGAACCCGATCGGGTCGGCCCGGATCGAGGACACCCTCTTCCTCGTTCTGACCGTACTGGTGGTCGGTCTTTTCGTCCTCGCCGTCACGGACGAGCTGTGGCTGGCGGCGGCGGCGGAGCTTGTCATTGCTCTGTCTCTGGCTCCCGTCCTCTCGTCACCGTCCACGGAAGCCGGCGCGCTGTTCTTCACCGTCGTCGCTCTGGCGGCGGTCATGCGCTACCGGGACCACCCCCGCACACCGTGGTTGATCGTGGGGGCCGTCGGCATGGGCCTCGCCACCCTGGAACGGTTCGCCGCCGGAGGACTCATCGTGTGGGGAGTGCTGGCTCTGCGGCACAAGCCGCGCGCGGCGATCGCTCTGCTGGTCATGAGTAGCGCCCCTCTCGGTGCGTGGTTCGCCTACGAGAAGGCCTCGGGGAGAACAACGGGCCACTTCGTCGGGTTCCACATCGTGAAGACCACCATCCGTGCCGGGTTCCATTCCCTGGCCTTCTGGATCCTGCCGGTGAACATCGCCACGGTCCCGGCTGTCCTCGGGGCCTTTGCCGTGGTGGTGATCGTCTTTCTTGTCCTCCGGCGCCAACGGGGCGGTCACGCGGTGCCGGCGCTCGTGCTGTTCGCCGTCGTTCAGATCGTGATCCTCGAAGTGGCGGCCACTTTCTTCGACGCCGCCGTCACCCTCGACTCCCGGGAGTTCATCCCCGTCTACGCCGCCGTGATCATGGCGCTCGCCTGTGGGGTGAGCCGCACGAGGTCGGCGAAAGTGGTGACGGTCCTCCTCGTGGTGGCCTGTGCGCTTCGCTTCGGGATCGACACGGCCACCAATGCGCCGGGTGGCTACACCACTCCGATGTGGAAACACAGTCCGGTCCTGGCCGATGTGCGGGCCTTACCGGCTGGTGCGATCATCTATACCGACGCCCCGGACGTGCTCTACCTCCTCGACGGTCGGGCCACGTCGAGCATCCCGGAGACGGTGGACTTCTCGACGCTCAAGCGGAACCCGAGGTTCGACGCCCAGATCGACGAGATCCGGCGGACGCTCTCGACACGCGGGGGCTATGTCGTGTACGTCAGGGGGCTCGGTCGTGACAGTTTCCTGCCGACCGAGGCCTCGCTCACGCGGCTCCTACCGTTGCGCCTGGTGGACAACACCGGTGACGGGGCCATTTATACGATCGCCGGGCCCTGAGGCAGTTCAGCTGGCCGACGTCCAGTCGCCGCCCATGACGTTCACGGTGCTGGTGGAGTCGAAGGTGCGGGGGCGCCGAAGCCGGTGGCGTCACCCCAGCCCACGATGACGGTCCCGACGGGACCGGACTTCCAGTTGGGGGTACCGGTCACCGAGACGTCGAGGCCGCTCACGCAGACGGGCGAGGCGAAGGCGACGGTCGGGTGTTTTGGCTGCGGCAGCCGCTGGGGTGCTGGCCAGGAGCACCAGGGACAGGCCGAGGAGGGCGCCCATGAGGGCCGACCCCGACCTGCTGTGGTGCGTCCCCATCCATTTTCACAATGCTCCGGACGCCGTCGTCGTTACGGGGTGGTTAAGGGGCCGGGTCCCCTCCGGAGCGGGTTGCGGGGAAGTTGGCAGCGAAAAGGAGGTCGGTTGAGGCGCCGGGCGCACGATGGGCTGATGAGTCGGGGGCCGGTCACGGGGGGATGAGTCAGATGGGGCGACGGCAGGGACAGACGACCACGCACGACCAGGAAGTGTCGGTCGAGGACCTCGGTGAGGACGTCGTGGCCCTGGCGGTGGCGGCCGAGGCGCGGGGGCGCGCCTCGGCCCTACGCCGCGTCAACGGGGTTGCGGTGCGGATCATCGTCGAGGTGGCCTGAGCCGTCGGTGGCGGCGCCGGATCCCGTCAGGTTGCCTGGGCGACGAGGTCGCCGTATTCGGGATGACGGTCGATGAAGGCGGCCATGAAGGGGCACTTCGGGGTGACGTGCAGACGGCGGCCCCGGGCGTCGTCGAGAGCCGCTTCGGCCAGCAGGCTCGCGACACCGTGGCCCTCGAAGGCCGGTTCGGTCTTGGTGTGGAGCAAGACGATGCCGCCGTGCGTGCGCTCGTAGGTGGCGTAGCCGGCCAGAACGCCGTCGCCCCTCGCCTCGTAGCGCTGCAGGGCCTTGTTGTCAGAGATCTGGACGGTCCGCGGCTGGTCGGCCATGGTCCTCCCGTCGACGTCGTGGTGCCGATACGCCGCTGAGCCTACGGCGCTCACCGAGCGGACGGGCCGGTGTGCCCGATGGGTGGGTCTCTGTGCCAACATGCACCCCAGGACCGCTGACCGCGTCGGCCGACGCCGGAGGAGGAAAACAGATGAGCCCGAGACCCCGTGGCGCGATGATCCCGCGCCCTCCGAAGCTCGATGAGATGACTCATTTGCAGTGGGCCGGCTTTCTGGTGGGCAACGTGATCATGGCCGTGGTGGGGACGGTGGTGGCCCTGATCGTGTTGACGATCATCGTCGGACTGGCCGACGGCCACTGAGGCCGGGTCGGTCGGCAACGTCGACGTCCGGTCGACGCCCGCCGGCCGACGACGACGCTCGGGCCCACGAGGGTCACGAGTGGGCCGGCCTGGAGGTCGGTAAGTCGGATCAGTCGGGATCGGGACGGACGGAGCCGTCGCGTGCAAAGTGGGAGGCGACGAAGAGCTTCCCGTCGACCCGCACGGGCTGGAGGCGGGCGACGATGGGGATGATCTCGCCCTCGGCCGTCTCGGCCTCGGGGTAGAGACCGGGGTCCATCTCGCGGTCCCTCGGTTCGGCCAGATAGCCGCGCCGGTAGGCCTGGTGTCCCCATCGCTTCTTCTCGGGGACGAGCATCTCGACGAACTCGCCGGCGATGTCGGCGGTCTCCATTCCGAAGAACTCCTCGGCCGGCTTGTTCAGACCCAGGACGAGTCCCTGGAAGTCGACGATGACGACCATTTCCTCCCCGGCCGAGTACTCGGGCACGGCGGCGAGGACGTCGTCGGGGATCTCGAGGGAAGGCATCTCAGGCGAGCTCAAGGGTGGCAACTCCTTCGTGACGGTTGGCCGGGAGGTTGCATCGACGGTACCCGCTCACCGCGCCGGGCCCGGTCAGGACCATTAGATTCCCCGGGCATGGCCGCTCACTCCTTACCCTCCTATGACGAGCTCCCGGTCGCCCCGGGGATGCCGGCAGGGTCCTCGTGGGGGCTCTGGGGCGACTCGGACAGGTTCGGTTGCCTGAACCTCCTGACGCCGGAGCGGGTGCTGGCCGGGGCGGCCTGTGCCGTGAGGGGAGCCGTCTTCAATCTCAACCTGGAGATGGAGCTCCCGAGCCCGCCTCTGTTCGCCCGTTCGGCTTTCCAACACGTGATCCATGATTTCGCTGTCGGCCACGATGACGAACTCGTGGGGTGGAACACGCAGAGCTCGAGTCAGTGGGACGGCTTCCGTCACATGCGGCATCCGGTGTACGGGCACTACAACGGCGTGGCCGACGAGGACCACGGCATCGACTACTGGGCCCGTAGGGGCATCGTCGGTCGGGCTGTGCTGGCCGATGTGGCCCGGTGGCGGGAGTCGGTGGGACGGCCCATCGATCCGGCCTCGCCGACGGCGATCGAGATCGAGGACCTCATGGCCACCTTGGAGGCGCAAGCAGTGGAGATCGAGGTCGGTGACATCCTTCTTCTGCGGACCGGATGGATCGCCTGGTACCGCGGTCTCAGTGCCGAGGCTCGGGTCGAGTTGGCCGGAACGCCACATACTCCGGCCTGTGGGTTGCAGAGGGGTGTCGGTAGCGCCCGGGCGTTGTGGGATCTGCACATCGCCGCCATCGCCGCCGACAATCCGGCCCTCGAGGTCATGCCCTTCGGCTTCGGGAACAAAGACGAGGCGCGGCATTGGAAGCAAGATCCGGGACGGGCGGCGGAGACGATGTTGCACTTCAGCCTCCTCGGTCTCCTCGGCATTCCGATCGGGGAGTTCTTCGATCTCGACGGACTGGCGCAGGACTGTGCCGCTGACGGTCGCTATACCTGTCTGCTCACCTCGGCGCCGCTCAACCTGTCGGCCGGCGTCGCCTCTCCGCCCAACGCGCTGGCCATCAAGTAGATCCGGTCGGCGGATCAACGTTGTTCGACAGCGGTGCCAACGTCGGTTTGAGGCATCCGTCATTGCCATCCCCAATTGTTACGGTCAGGTGGATAAGGGCTGCCGAGAGGCTCTTTTTTACCGTTCCTCGCGCTGATGAGTCGTCTCCGACTTTTATCTTTTTCTTTCCCGCGATTACAGTCCATGGTTCTTAATTGCGAAAGCGGTATGGAAGGGGATACAAAGTGGCAAGGATTGAAGAAGTGACTGTCTCGCTCATCGATGATTTCGATGGTACCGAGGCGTCGGAGACGGTCAAGTTCTCCCTTGACGGCAAGAGCTACGAGATCGACCTGTCGAAGCCCAATGCAAACGAGCTTCGCCGTACGCTTCGACCGTATATCGACCGGTCGCGCACGGCGCGTCGGTCGACGGCTGCTCGCCGGGCCACCAAGGGTTCGTCAGGTCGAGGTCCGGCACGCCGATCCGAAGGATATGACCGGACAGAAGTGCGGGCCTGGGCCAAGGCCAACCGGATCAAGGTCGCTCCGCGGGGCCGGATCTCGAACGATGTCGTCGAGAAGTGGCGCAAGGCGGCAAAGTAAGGCGAACGACTAGTAACGGAGCCGACTGGTAACGGAGCCGACTAGTAACGGAGCCGACTGGTAGCGGAAAACGACGACGGCAGAGCGGGCCCCCCGCCATGAGCGGGTGGGCCCGCCTCTAAGCCGTGGCGCTGTGGGCCGAGGTGTCGAACCTGGCTGAGACCACATGACCGGAGGTCTCGAGCCAGGAGATCAGATCGCTCGGCGCCATCGGCTTGGCCAGGAAGTACCCCTGAGCGTCGTCGCAACCGAGCTGGGTGAGTTGATCCCAGGTTTCGTGGTCTTCGACGCCTTCGGCCACGGTCTGCAGCCCGAGGTTGTGGCCGAGATCGACGACGGAGCGCACGATGATGGCGTCGTTGAGATCGTCGTGCATGTGCTGGACGAAGGACTGGTCGATCTTCAGCTGACTGACGGGAAGGTCCTTCAGGTAGGCCAGGGACGAGTAACCGGTCCCGAAGTCATCGATGGCAATCCTGACGCCCAACTCGGCCAACTCTGTCAGCAAACGCCGGGCCTTCTTGGGGTCGGTCATGATGGCACTTTCGGTGATCTCGAGCTCGAGAAGATGGGCCGGAATGTCCCAGCGGTCGAGGGCTGCTTTCACCTCTTCGGGGAAGCCGTCGTCGAGCAGGCTCCGGGTCGACAGGTTGACGGCCATCGACAAGTCGTTCCAACCACGGGCCTGTGTCTCATCGAGCCACACACGGCACTGGCGCAGCGCGGTGGCGAGCACCCAGGCGGTGAGTGGCTTTATGAGCCCGGTGTGCTCGGCCACAGGAATGAAATCGCAGGGGGGAAGAAGTCCGAGGGCGGGGTGCTGCCAGCGGACCAATGCCTCGACGCCCTGGATCTGGCCGGACTCCAGGTTCGCTTTGGGCTGATAATGCAGAAACAGCTGGTCTTCGGCGACGGCTGTCCGGAGGTCGCCCAGAAGAGTCAGGCGCCCGGGGGTGTTGAGGTTGAGTTCGTCGGTATAGGCCACGACGTTCACGTTGGAGTCCTTGGCTACATACATGGCCACGTCGGCCCGTTGGAGGAGAAGATCGGCGGTATCCCCGTCCTCGGGGGCCATGGCGATGCCACAGCTGGCCTCGATGCTGAGGACCATCCCGTCGATCTCGAGCGGTTCCCCGAGGACGGCGATGACTCTCTCGGCCACCTCCAGCGCATCGCTCAAGGCATCGACCCGGGGGAGCAACACGCAGAACTCGTCACCACCGAGCCGAGCGACGGTGTCGGCGTCCCGCAGGGCGCGACGGATCCTCGGACCCACCTCGGTCAGGACGCGGTCTCCATACTTGTGGCCCAGGGTGTCGTTGATCTCCTTGAACCGGTCCAAATCGAAGAGCATGACGGCGCTGTTCGAACCGTCGCGCGCTCCCTGGCGCATGGCCTGTTCTGTCCGATCGTAGAAACAGGAGCGATTCGGCAGGCTGGTGAGCATGTCATGCAGCGCCTGATGGCCGAGCAGCGCCTCGGCGTGCTCCTTCTTCTCTCCGGTGGCACCGGCCATGCGGATGACTATGGCCAGGGCGATGACTCCGAGAAATCCGACCCCCTGAGCGTCGTCGCGATTGAGAAAGGACGGGGCCCAGTGGAACCAGACGAGGACCTGGCCGACGGCGATTTCGGCGAACGACCAGCCCATGGCCATCCTCCACACGGCCGCGCCACACTGCTCCATGTCCTCCAGGACCACGAAGGCGTAGGCCACGAGGACGACGGGCCCCCAGCCCGTCATGTAGATCACTGCCGTCACGGCCGTGACATGGATAAAGACGCGTACGTGCAACCGCACAGAACCCGGTTTGGCATCGCGCCAGGGCTCGACAAAAACGCTGGTAGCGGGGGCGAGAGCGAGAACGGCCAGATAGGCCCACAGCGGCAGCCTGGCCACATAGCCGAAATGGCGGAGGATGACCACGGCTCCGAACGCCAGTGGGCTCACGAGATAGGCCAGGAGTACCGGGTGGAGACCGTGGGACGTGGCCGAAACCGCTACCGGGGACGGGGCGGTGGACTCCGACGCAGACTCGTCACGCGGCTTGAGAAGACGGTGGCGATGCGCACGGTCGCCGGTTGATGTGCCAGGGTCCACGGTTGGGTATCGACATCGATGATGGCGCCCTGAAGACGCCTGACGTCACAAAAAACTCGGATTGCACAACTCTCGGACGGGTCAGGCCCAACCGAGTTCGTCGAGCCGGGGATCACTGATGCCGAAGTGGTGGGCCACCTCGTGAATGACCGTCTTGCGAATCTGCGCCACCACTTCGGCTTCGGTGGCGGACACCCCGCAGATGGCGTCCTGGTAGAGAGTGATGCGGTCGGGCATCGCCCATCCGTAGCTCGTCGGGCCCCGCTTGGTGAGAGGTATCCCTTCATAGAGCCCGAAGAGCGGGCGTCCCTCGGCTCTGTCCTCGACCAGCACGGCCACGTTGTCCATCTCTTTTCCCAGGTCGGGCGGGAGCGAGTCAAGGGCGTCAGCGACGAGCTCCTCGAAGCGCTGGCGCGTGACGGAGAACATGGATGCACCGTACTGTGTGGGCGGCCGTCCGAGACCCGACGAGCAAAGGATGTGGGTGTGTCCGAGGTCAGCCTGTCGACGAGTCCGGCGGCCTCTCTCGACGACGTCGTGGAGGTCCTGCGGGCGAGCGCCGCATACGACCTGAGCGCCGGGTCGGGGCTGCACCACGACTTGCTCGACCACAGTCTCCAGACGGCGCACGTCCTGCGGACGCTCCATCCCGACGACCTCGAGCTCCAGGTGGCCGGACTCGTCCACGACATCGGTCACATGCTGCCGCCACGCCGCGATGAGGTCCATGCCGAGGTGGCGGCCCGATTCGTGCGGCCGGTGCTCGGGGACAGGATCGCCGGGCTGGTGCGGCTCCATGTCCCGGCCAAGAGGTATCTGGTGACGACGGATCCCCACTACCGGGGAGAGCTCGACCAGGGGAGCATCGTCAGTCTGGAGAACCAGGGAGGAACGATGTCGCGCACCGAAGCCCTGGACTTCGAAGGCGAGCCGCTCTACGCCGACGCACTTTCGCTGCGCCGGGCCGACGAGGCGGGCAAGATTCCGGGCTTCTGCGTGCCTGGGCTCGACACATGGCTCCCGGCATTGCGGTCGCACAATTTTGCCGACCGTGGGGATACCGCCGAGAGGTGAGTGGGTAAGAGTCATAAGCCATGGCCCACGGTTCTGCACCCGCCAGACGTCGTCATCGCCTCGGCCTTGATCTCGCTCGTCGACACAGGCTCGCCAGTGGTCTCTCGGTCGTGGCCGTCGTCTCCCTCATAGCCACGGCATCGGCGTTCGCATTGACCTCCGGGCCAGTCCATCGGACGCCGGGGACCAACATCGGTGGCGTCGACGCAGCCGGTGGAGCGGCAGCGGCCCCGACCACCACGAGCACGACGACCACGACGACCACGACCGAGCCGCCACCGACGACCACGTCGACGACCACCCGAACGGCACTACCACCGACCACCACGACACCGCGTCAGGTGGTGGCCGCGCCGCCGACGGTTCCACCATCACCGAGTACCACGACCTGCGCGGCGGTCCTTCCCGCCCGACTGGCCAACAGATACGGCGCCGGCCAGATCATCACCGTCGAGGCCTCCGGCTACGGCGTCACCTCGGCCACCCTCATCGCCTGGCAGTGGTCCGGTTCATGCTGGACGGTGGTCGACGGTCCCTGGACGGCTCGCCTCGGCTACAGCGGATTGAGCACGGACAAGCACGAGGGGGATGGGACGACGCCGGCCGGCGCCTACGGCTTCCAGTCGACTATCTACGGAAATGCTCAGAATCCCGGTGTCCACTACCCATACCGCCGAATCGTCTGCGGTGGCTGGTGGGACGAGGATTCGTCGTCGCCCACCTACAACACTTTTCAAGAGGTACCGTGCTCGGAGAATCCGCCTTTTGCCAACGGCGCGTCGGAGGCACTGTGGACCGAGACACAGGCGTATCCGTCATTCGCAGTCATCAACTACAACCCCGGCCGGGTTCCCGGGCTCGGCTCGGCCATCTTTTTCCACGCCGACATCGGGGGCCCCACGGCCGGGTGTGTGAGCCTTCCCCTCGGCGAGCTGGACAGCGTTCTCGACTGGCTGCAACCGGCCCAGAACCCGATCATCGTGATGGGGACGACCAGCGCCATCACGTCATACTGAGCGAGCGGGGCTAGGCCGGTACGTGGCTGACCGCTTCGATGTTGTTGCCGTCGGGATCGCGGAGGAAGGCGCCGTAGTAGTCGGGGTGGTACTCCGGCCATACCTTGGGAGGATGCAGGACCTCGGCACCGGTGGCCTACCTCGCCACCAGGGCCGCCCGTCTGGCGACCGGCCCGGCCGACGGCTGGGTCGCACCGCCCAGGGCTTACTGTCCTTCGTAGATCAACGACGGCCCGAAGGAGATCGACATGACGAGAACCCAGCCGTGATCCCCGCCCGTGCCCTGGCCGGCGCCCTCGAACCCGTGATCGGACAGGTCTACTTCTCGCCCGAGTGCCACTCCGGCTACGAGGCCCTCGGTTTCGGCGCCAGCCCGGCCAAGATGGGCGACGTCGCCCTCCCCGACGGACCCGCCTACTTCTGCAGCCGCGGTTCGGTCATGGGCCAGGTGTCAGGCCAGCTCGTGGCCGCCACCTTCGGGGTCTTCAACCCCGTTGTCGTCGTTCCCGCTGTCACCCGGGGTTGGACCCTCACCGACGCATCCACGATCGGCGAGGCCCGCACCAAAGGCGCCGTCGGCCAGCTCCGTCGCATCCTCGGGGACCAACCAGCCAGGCTGGCCCGGGCCACCGAGCTGCTCCGCCGGGCCAACGACGGACTCCGCCCCGAGGGCCGCGCCCTCTATGCCGGCCTCCTCGCCCTCGGCCTCCCCGGCGATCCGATAGGTGACATGTGGCGCCTCGGCGACCGCCTGCGGGAGTACCGGGGCGACTCCCATATCGCCTCCTGGGTCAGCGCCGGCTTCGACGCCACCGAGATCGGTCTGCTCACCGAGCTCTACTGGGGCCTGCCCATGCGGACCTACATCCGCTCGCGGGCCTGGAGTGACGCTGATCTCGACGCCGCCGTTGCCCGCCTGACCGAGCGCCGCCTTGTCGCCGATGGAGCCATGACCGATGAGGGCCGCGCCCGGCGCGAGGCCGTCGAGGACTCCACCGACCGGGCCTGCCAACCCATTGTCGACAATCTGGGCGACGACCTCGATGAGCTCGTCGGGATTCTCCGGGCCTGGAGCACCGCCGTCCAGGACGCCGGTGGCTACCCCGGCCGTGGTCCCCACGACTTGGCCCAGGTCAGTCGCCAGCCCACCTAGGTCTCAGCCCACCTGGATCGTCGGCCTACCTGGATCGTCGGCCCACCTGGATCGTCGTTTAGACCATCGTCTGACCGGCACTGGCGTTGACCGCCTCGCCGGTGATGGCGCCGGCGTCCTCCGAGAGAAGCCAGGCGATGACGGCGGCGATCTCATCGGCGGTCTGGAAACGGCCCAGCGGAATGTCGCGCAAGATGGCATCGCCGAATGACTGTTGGAGGATCCCGCCGACGTTCACCAGATCGGTGTCCACCGTCCCCGGGCACACCGCGTTGACCGAGATGCCCGAGGGCCCGAGCTCGAGCGCCATTGTCTGGGTGAGCAGGATCACCCCCGCCTTGGCCGCGCAGTAGGCCCCCAACATCGGAAAGCCACGTTTCCCGGCCTGGCTCGACACGTTGCAGATCCGCCCCCCGACCCCCCTCGACACCATGAGGTTGGCGCAGGCCTTGGACACGAGCCACGTGCCCGTGACGTTCACGTCGAGGACCCGCCGGAACTCCGCCGCCGGCACGCTGACGAGCGGGCCGAGCCCGAAGCCCGGACCACTTCCCCCCGCTACGTTGGCCACCAGAGTGATCGTCCCGAGCGCCTCGGTGGCCGTGGCCACCGCAGCGCCCACGGCCTCTTCGTCGGACACGTCGGCCCGCACCGCCAGGGCCCGCCGGCCGAGCCCATCGATCTCGGCCACCACGGCGTCGAGGTCGTCGGCCGTGGCCACCCCATGGGCCGGTGCCTCCTCGTAGGGACCGGCGATGTCGAGGCAGGCGACGTCGTGGCCGTTGCCGGCCAGTCGCAATGCCGTGGCCCGGCCGATACCCCGAGGCCGGGCCGCACCGGTGACGAGGGCGACGCTCATGGTCGCCGACCCTATCTCCCGGGTCGGGAGTCGGTCCGGGGGCGCTCTGCCTCGATCAGGCGCGCTCGGCGGGCGGTGTCAGCTGCAGGACGCCCGCTCCCACCCAACGGGCCCGGTCACCGGTTCGGTAGGCGCTCCCCGGTCCGAACGGGTCGTCCATGAACGCCTCGTCGCCGGCGCCCTCCGGGTGGAGATACCCGGCCGTCACTCCCATACCGGCCACCAGCAAGTCACCGCTGACACCCATCGGCACCGGTCGGTTCTGGTTGTCCACGACATAGACACGGGTGTTGGCGATCGGACCACCGATGGTGACCGGAGCCGACCGTTCCACACGCGCCACCGTCGAATAGACCGTCGTCTCCACCGCTCCGTAGGCGTTCCACAGCACCCGACACCGACTGAGGATCTGGTCGGCCAGCTCCGGCGGGAGCTCCTCGCCACCGCTCAGCGCCCCCAGCGCCCGTGAGGCTCTCAAGCCGCTGTCGATGAGCGCCTGCCACCTCGACGGCGGTGCGTGGAGGAACGAGACCCGTTGCGCCGCCATGAACCGGCTGAGCTTTGCGCCCTCCTCCGCTATCTCGGCCGGCGCCATGACGATCCTGGCCCCCGCCGCCAGAGCCAACCACAGCTCCGTGATCGGAACCCGCCAGAGCGTCGACGCAAGGACCAGGACCGTGTCCGCCGGCCCGATCCCGAGATCGGCCGCCAGGGCCCGCACCAGGTTGACCGCCGCCTCGTGGCGGATCGCCACCCCCTTCGGACCCTCCTTCGTTCTCGAGCTGTAATGCACGCAGCAGACGGCATCGCCACCGTCGCCGGCAACCTCGCCGTCGTTGTCGTTGTCGTTGTCGTTGTCGTTGTCGTTGTCGTTGTCGTTGTCGTTGTCGTTGTCGCGGCGGTCGCCGTCGTTGTCGTCGCCGAGAACGAGGACCGGAACCGGGACCGGAACGGACGCGGTCGTCAGCGTGGCCTGTAGCCAGTCGGCGAGGGAAGCGGGGGCGAGAATGGCCGTGGCGTCGGCGTCGACCACCATGAAGGTCAACTGCTCCGGGTCCTGGCCGGGGTCGAGCAGAAGGTAGGCGGCGCCCGCCTCGAGCACCCCGAGAGCGCCGACGACCAGGTCGACCGACGGTTCCGAGCACAGGGCCACGGTGTCGCCCGCTTCCACGCCGGCTGAACGCAGTCGACGAGCTGTCGTCGTTGCTCGCCGGGCCAACTCGCCGTAGCTGACGTCCTGGCCGCCGGCCGATACCGCCGGCGCCGTGGGCCGCTGGGCGCATTGGGCCTGGACGAGGTGGTGAACAGCGTTCGAACGACGATCGGTGGTAGTGGCGTTCCACTCGACGATTTGGAGGTGCTCGTCGGCTGGCGTGAGGATGGGGATCCTCGAGGCGGGTAAGGCCGGATCGGCGGTCACGGCATCGACGAGGCCCCGCCAGTGCTCGACCATTCTCATGGCCGTCGCTTTATCGAAGAGATCTCGGTCGTAGATCAACCGGCCGTTGATGTGGCCTTCCGGCCGTTCGTCGAGCTCCAAGTCGAGTTCGAACTTCGTGTTCCCCACGGCGTCGCCCATGGCGCTCTCCATCAGATGAACGGACCACGACGGGTCGGGCGACACGATCGGAGGTTCCAGGACGATCATGGTCTGGTAGATCGGGTTGATATTGGCGCTCCCCTCGGTGCTGTGGCCACGGACGATGAGATCGAAGGGTACGAGGTTGTCCAGACCGTCGAGAAGCTCGTTGCGCACTCGCACGAGCAGGTCCGTGAAGAGAGGGTCGCCGCTCAAATCGATCCGTAGGACCAAGGGCGTGACAGAGCAACCGACGATCGATTCCAGCTCCGGTCGCTGGCGAAGATTCGCCGCCGTGGCGAAGATCACCTCGTCCTGTCCCGAGTACCGGGCGAGGAGTAGGGACCAGACCGTCGCCACCACCTGGAAGAGGGTGGCTCCCACGCTCAGGCCGATCTCGCGGAGCTGTCGGACGGTTTTCGCCGGCACCGATACCGGGACCATGCCACCGCGGAACCTCGGCGTTTCCGGCCTCGGCCGATCGAGCGGGAGCTGGACGACCGGCAAAGGACTCAGGTGACGTCGCCAATACTCCAGGCGTCGCGCCACTCGCGGTTCGGTGATCCACTTCCGTTCCCACCGGGCATAGTCGGCGTACTGAGTCTCGGGCTCGGGAAGGGGCGACGGCTTTCCGTCGCAAAATGCGTCGTAGAGCGTTACCAGCTCGGGCAGAACCACCCGGTAGAGGCTCACTCCGTCGAAGACAATATGGTGCAGGGCCAGGTAGAGACGGTGGTGCTCTCCGGGAAACTTGACCAGCAGAGGGCGCAGCAACGGGCCGTTGAGCAAGTCATAGGGGACCCGTGACACCTGGGCGGCGAGCCGGACAGCTTGACCCTCGGCCTCGGCCGGAGTCAGCTGGCTGAGGTCGAGCACCGGAAGGTCGAACATCGTCGCCGGCTGCAGGACTTGGACGGGCCTCCCTCTGACGGTGTCGAAGGTGGTGTGCCACGCCTCGTGACGGCGAACGATCTCATTGAAAGCCCGGCCGAAGCTCTCGATGTCGAAGGGGCCGTCCTTGCGGATGGTGATCGCCTCGTTGTAACTGATCTGGTTGGGGAAGAGCATGCTCAGGTACCACAGGGGTTCCTGTGCCACCGACAAAGGCACTTCCACCGGACCACCCTCGACTGTCTCTGTCACCAGGTGGCCTCCGTCAGTCACGAGGCGTGGATGTGCAGCTCGGTTACTCCCCGCAAGCCTAGGTTCGGGCGCCACCGGATGGCGTCGTCGGCCAGGGTGAGCCGGGGGAACCGGCCGAGCAGGGTCTCGAAGGCGATCTGCCCTTCCATGCGGGCGAGAGGGGCGCCGAAGCAGAAGTGGGCAGACCAGCCGAAGGCCAGGTGCCGGTTGTCCTCGCGTGCCAGGTCGATCCGGTCGGGATCGCTGAAGCGCTCGGGATCCCGGTTGGCGGCGCCCATCACGGCGATCACCGCCGCGCCCTCGGGGATGTCTTTTCCGCCCAGGACGGCGCCGGCGGGGGCCAGGCGGGCCGTGTGCTGGCTGGGGCTCTCGTAGCGCAGCAACTCTTCGACGCCGCTCGCCATCACCGTCGGATCGGACCTGAGCCGCTTCAGTTGATCTGGCTGACGCAACAGCGTGAGCAACCCGTTGCCGATCAGATTGGTCGTGGTCTCCTGGCCGCCGACCATGGTGACGATGACGTTGGCCACGACCTCTTCTTCACTCAGTCGGTCTCCGTCGACCTCGGCCGTGGTCAGGGCGTTGATCAGGCCCTCGGTCGGCCGGGTGGCCTCCCTGGTCACGGCGGCGTGAAAGTAGGTGACCATCTCCTCGACGCTCTGCAGGATCTTCTTGGCCCGGCCCGGATTGTGCTGGAAGTTGCCGAGCATCTCGGCGAAATCCTGGGACCAGCCCTTTAGGAGCTCGTGGTCCGAGGTCGGCACTCCGAGCATTTCGGCCGTCACGATGGCCGGTAGCGGGTTGGCCAGGGTGGCCATCACGTCGAAGGAGCCGGCGCCCACCAGGTCGTGGACGAGTGTCTCGGTGATCTGGCGGATGTGCTCCTGGAGCACCGCCACCCGACGGGGGGTGAAAGCCACCGACGCCAGGCGGCGGACCCGGCCGTGCTGGGGCTGATCGAGGAACAACATCTGGCGCACCATCACGGCGGCGATCGGTGTGAGTTCCCCCATGCCGAGGTCGGCCAGACGCTGCGGTGTCGGGGTTCGGGCTGCCCGGAAGCGATGGAGCACGTGCACCACGTCGGTATAGCGGGTCACCACCCACGCGTGCAGATAGGGATCCCAGTGCACCGGGTCTTCGTCGCGCAGCCGACGGTACAGAGGGTAAGGATCGGCCAGGACCTCAGGGTCGAGCAGGTGATAGAGGCTGAGAGGCGGAGACCCCTCCTCGACCGCTGGCGGGTCGGTCACTCAGTGCTCGAGGCAACCGCCTGGGCGGCGGCCATCTGACCTTCCACTTCAGCGGCGATCTCGGCCAGAGTCGGGTGGTCGAACAGGTACCGCAGGGAGATCTCCACATTGAAGAGGTTCTCCAGGCGGACGATCAGCTGAGCGCCGAGCATCGAGTGGCCACCCAGGAGGAAGAAGTTCTGGTGGGCCCCGATGTCCGAGACATCGAGCAGCTCGCCGAGGACCGGCGCGATGGCATCCTCGGTCGAGGTCCTCGGTCGTTGTTCTCCCGCCCCGTCACCGATGGTCTCGATGTCGCCACCGATGGTGTCGCCACCGACAGTCCCGATGCCGACAGTCCCGACAGGGTTCGGCAGCGCCTCCCGGTCGATCTTGCCGTGGGGCGTGAGCGGTAGCTCATCGAGCCACACATAGCGCCAAGGCAGCAGGTGCTCGGGAAGGAAGCGGCCCAGGAACTCGTCCAGCTCGTCGCCGTCAGGGCGCCCCCTGCCGGCATGATCGGCGTTGCCGGCCGCAACCACATAGGCCACGAGCTGATTGTCCATGCTCGAGCTGCCGACGCCGACCACCACGCTCGACGAGATGGCCGGGTGGGAATTCAAGGCGGCGATGACTTCGCCGGGCTCGACCCGGAAACCCCGGATGCTCAATTGTTCGTCCAGGCGCCCGAGGAAATCGAACGCACCGTCGGGGCGCAGGCGCACCCGGTCGCCCGTGCGGTACCAGCGCACCTGGTCGTCGTCCAAGAAGCGCTCGGCCGTGAGATCGGCCCGGTTGAGGTAGCCGCGCCCGACGGCCACGCCGCCGATCATCAGTTCGCCGACGCCACCCGCCTCGACCGGTCGCAGGCGCTCGTCGACCACCTGGGCCAGGACCCCGGCGATGGGGCGGCCGATGGAAGGCACTCCCTCGCCGTTCGGTTCGACCGATCCCGAGGTGGCGACCACCGTTGTCTCGCTGAGGCCGTAGTTGTTGACCACGGCGAATCCCAGTCCCACCGGCGGTCTCCTGGTCAGGGCGTCGCCCCCGGTCAGCAGGTACCGCAGGGCACAGTCCTCGGCCCAGGTAAGGCCCATGAGCCCTTCGGCCACGGCCGTCGGCAGGAAGGTGACGGAGATGCGTTCGGCCACCAGCCAGTCACGCAGGCCGACCGGATCGAGCCGCACGTCCTCGGGGACGACATGGAGCGAAGCTCCCGATGCCAGGCAGGGCCAGATCTCCCAGACGGTGGCGTCGAAACCGGGGCTGGCGATCTGGGAGCATCGGTCGTCGGCGCTCAAGGCGAAGGTGTCCCGGTGCCATTGCACGAGGTTGGCCAGGCTCCCGTGCTCCACCATCACACCCTTGGGCCGCCCGGTCGACCCCGAGGTGTACACGACGTAGGCCAGGTCGGTCGGCCGGCTCGGGCGCCGGGGGGTGGTCCCACTGTCGGGGACAACGACGTCTCGCAACTCGCCCGCGGCCGCCAACACCACCGAGGGTCGGCCGTCACACATGGCGACCTTGTCGGCCGCCCCGGCGTCGCACACGACAGCGGTGGCGCCCGAGTCCTCGAGCATCCACCGAATCCGTTCCGCGGGGTACTGGGGGTCAATGGCGACATAGGCGCTGTCGGCCTTGAAGATGCCCAGTGCCGCGACGACCAGGCCGGCCGAACGGTCAAGGCAGAGACCGACCAGGTCACCGGGCTTCACACCAAGCTGGCGCAGACGATGTGCCAGGCGCTCGGCTCGAATCGACAACTCGGCATAGGTCAGAGTTCCGTCCGGTCCGCGCACGGCGACGCTCTGTCCTGAAGAGGCGTCTATATAGTCATTGAGCGGGGCAATTGTTGCACCCAGTGTCACGGCGTCGGCTCCCATCTGCTCTGCGACCCCAGAGATCCGCCAAACGTTGCCCCCCAGAGCACCGCTTAGGGCCCGATGATAGCGGGCGAGGAGTCCCCATCTGAGGCATTAATTCTTTGAACATCGGGGACCGGTCCGCCGTAGCGCTCGCCGGCCACGGCCGCTGCGAATCCGGCAGCCACGTTGACCTGGTGAACCGTCCAATCCGACACCGTCGCCTGGCGGTCGCTGTCCACTCCGACCTCAATGGTGTTGATCGGGATGGTGAGCCCTGTGCCGATGCCCTTCACGTACGCCTCCTTGCGCGTCCAGCACTGGAAGGTCGCCGTCAGCCGTTGCGCCGCAGGCAGAGACTGAAGGGCCCGTTGTTCGTTTGTTGAGAAGAACCTGGTCGCTATGCCCTCGACGTCGACCGTCGCCCGGATCGCCTCGATATCGACGCCGAGCTGTATCGTCCAACTGGTGGCGTAGAGAGCAATTCCCGCACTGCGCGAGGCGTTGAACCTCAGCTCCGAGCTGTCGAGCAGGGGCTTTCCGTTGTCGCCGGTGACCATCCGAACATCACCCGGGGCGCAACCCAGCTGACCGGCCAGAAGGTGGCGCAACCATCCCCGGGCGGCCAGGAAGCGATCCCGGTCGCGCTGATGCCGATACCCGTCGGCCCGTTGGCGTTCATCGGCCGAGATGCACTGCGTCAGGCTTCGCCTCGACGACACCGAGATGTCGAGGGGAGCCCACCACAGAGAGAGTCGGGCACCGTCCGGCGACTCGGTTCCAGGGGGGACGGGCACGTCGTTCACGGTGGGCCGCCCGGGGCTCGAACCCGGCACCTTGGGATTAAAAGTCCCCTGCTCTACCCGATGAGCTAGCGGCCCGTTGTGTCGGGGGGGACGTATCCGAGCGGTGCCCGCACGCGACGTTCCCTTTGGGTGAGCCTACCGAAGGCGTCCCCACCTGGACCGCTGGCCGCTCGAGCCGCTCAGCCGGTCACGAACTGACGAGACGAAGCGGTACGGCGGCGTCGGATTCGGTGACGCGGAAGCTGAAGGACTCTTGGAGATACAACCGGACGCTGTCGGCGTCGTGGTCGAGGTAGCCAATGGACAGGTCCTCTCCGCTGTCGAGGACGAAGTCGCCTCCGCGCACACTGAGAACGACACTGCCTTCGACGCCCGGCGCCCACACGACCGGGCCCCCGAGGATCTGCCGGAGGTGGTCGAGGAGCAGCAGACCGCCGTGCTCGGTCGTCTCGATGATCCCGGTGTAGCCGGCCGGTCCGATGGCCAACCCGTAGGGGCCGTCGATCCCCGATTGCCGCAGCACGTCGACCGCTTTGGCCACCGTGGTGGGCAAGTGCTCGAACTCACCGTCGAAGGCGATCGGCTCGTGCGACGACGTCTCGGTAATTCCCTGGATGCCCGATGCTTTGTACCCGTGGAAGACCGAGATGTTCTCGGCCAGGGCGATACGGCGGGTGGCCAGGTCCAGGTCGGCCAGATCGGCGTCGTCCGCTCCACGGTCGACGTCGTCGAGCTCCGAGCGCGAGACGGTGAATTCCGCTCGCAGCTCGACCAGGGGGAGCACCCGGCGCTGACGGGCGGTGACGCCGTCGGTCGGCACTTTCGAGACCTTCGTCACCCGGCCCAGGTTGGTGGCCGAGTGCGACCACCCATGGGGGCCGACGAAATCGACGAGTTTCCGCGCCGCGAGGTACGTCTTCAGCCGGGACTTCGCCTCCCCGTCGATCGCCTCCCAGCCGGCGCTCGAAATGGGGGCCTTGCTCCGAAGAAGGTGATCCATCAATCGACTCCCTTGAGGCTTCCGATGCCGAGTGAACCCGAACCGCCGGGTCCGTCGTGGGCCGGGCTCGGGCCGTCACCGCTTGCGGCCTCCTCGGCCTCGGCCTCGACCTCGGTCACGGGCTCTGTGGTGAACAGGTAGGTGCGCATGTGCTGAGAAAGAACCGAGTCGTTGCGGCGAAGCCACTCGAGGGTCATGGCCGCGTGTTCCTTCTCCTCGTCCCGGTTGTGGGCGAGGACGGCGGCCAGATCGGCATCGTTGGTGGCGTCGACCCGCTGGTCGTACCAGTCGACGGCCTCGAACTCCTCCCGGATGGACACGATCGCCCGGTGCCGGTCGATCGTCGCCTCCCGCATGAGTTCCTGAGGTTCGTGGAGGCCTTCGCTGGCCATGACAAGTCTTCTCCTCGAGGCTCTCGTTGGCCCGCGTCGGGCCCTTGAGCACTTGCGGCGAGGCTACCGGACCCCATCCTCAGGCGACACCGGCCACGAGGCCCTAATCAGCCGGCCCAGACGACCTTGTCCCTCCGGGCCGGTACAACCTTCTCCTGATCCACGAACCAATGGGCCGAGGCGGCGAGGGCGTCGGCGGCGGGCCGGGGCGAGTAGCCGAGCTCCTGGCGGGCCCGGGTGTCGTCGAAGGCCATGCGGGTGGTGGACATCCGGGCCGCCTCGAGGGGGACCGACGGGTGCCGGTGCAGGAGGTTCCCCTCGATGAATTCAGAGACGCGGGCCACCCCGAGAGCCAGAGCACGGGGGACGGGGAGCCGTGCCCGGGGCAGTCCGGTGACGGCGGCCAGGGTGTCGAGGAGACGCTTGAGGCTGTAGTTCTCCCCACCGAGGATGTAGCTCCGTCCGACCGCTCCTCGCTCGAGGGCGAGGAGCTGACCGGTGGCCAGGTCGTCGACGTGGGCCACGTTCAAGACAGTGTCCACGTAGGCGGGCACCCGACCGTTCAGGTAGTCGAGGACGAGCTGGCCGGTCGGGGTGGGAGCCCGGTCACCGGGTCCGACCGGAAAGGTGGGGAGGATGATGCTCACCGGGAGGCCTTCGGCGGCGGCGCGCAGCACTTCGTGTTCGGCGACGTACTTGGACTGCTTGTAGGAGCCGAAGAGGTGGGAGACCTCCGCGTAGGACCTCTCGTCGGAGGGACGACCGTGGCGGCCGCTCTCGAGTCCCAGGGTGCCGACGGTGCTCGTGTAGACGAGACGCTCGGTTCCGGCGCGCTTGGCCGCGTCCATGATGTTGCGCGATCCACCCACGTTCACGTCGAAGAACTGCCGACGGTCGCGGGCCCAGAAGCGGTAGAGGGCGGCGACGTGGAAGATGGCCCGGCAGTCCTTCACGGCACCGTCCACGCCGTCGGGGTCGCGCAGGTCCACCTCGAGGCGCTCGAGCTCGAGACCGTCCAGATTGGTGTGATCACCACCGGGCTCGAGGAGGGCCACGACCTGTACCCCCCGGGCGAGCAGGGCCCGGGTGACGGCCGAGCCGATGAAGCCGCTGGCCCCGGTGACGAGAACTCGATCCTGTGACGACAGCTCCATGACGGCCGGCGCGTCTCAGTGGGGAGAGCGTCGGAGGGCGCTCTTGGCCATGGTCCGACCGAACTCGAAGAACAGGCTCGATCCGTCGGCGGCGGCGGTCAGGACGTCGTCGAGGGCGTCGACGAAGTAGTCGACCTCCTCGTCGCCACAGATGAGCGGGGGCAGGAGCTTGACGATGTTCACGTTGTCGGCCGCCACCTGGGTGAGGATACGGTGGCGGTGGAAGAGCGGCACGACCATGAGCTGGGAGAACAGTGCCGTGCGGATCGCCTCCAGGGTTTTCCAGCGGACCCGGAGCGCTCGCGAGGAGGGCTCGGCAAAGACGAGACCGATCATGAGACCCTGCCCCCGGACCTCGTGGAGGAACTCGTGGCGCTCGACCAGGGGAGCCAAGGCCTTCATGAAGGACTCGCCCGTCCGCCGGACGCGGTCGAGGATGTCCTCGTCGTCGAAGGCCTGGAGGGTGGCGAGACCGGCCACCATGGCCATCTGGTTCTGAGCGAAGGTGGAGGAGTGGACCACGGCCCGGTCCATCGAACTGAAGACGCTGTCGGAGACCTTGGCCGAACTCAGCATGGCTCCCACCGGGACGTAGCCACCGGACAGGGCCTTGGAGACGGTGATCATGTCGGGCTGGATGTCATAGTGCTCGTGACAGAAGAACTTCCCTGTCCGCCCCAGCCCGGCCTGGACCTCGTCCATGACGAACAGTGTCTTGTGGCGTTGGCAGAGCTCCTCGACCGCGTGCCAGTAGCCCTCGGGGGCGACGTTGACGCCCTTTCCTTGTATCGGTTCGACGACAAAGGCGGCCACGTCGCCGGTGCGCAGCTCCCGGGCCAGCGCCTCGATGTCGCCGAAAGTGACTTTGTCGGCCGGGAGAAGCGGACCGAAGCCGTCGCGGAATTCCTTCCCTCCGTTCAACGAGAGCGCTCCGGTGGTGAGGCCATGGAATCCGTGATCGGCGTAGAGGATGCGGTTGCGTGACGTGGCGTGACGGGCGAACTTGATGGCCGCCTCGATGGCCTCGGCGCCCGAGTTGGTGAACAGGACCCGCTCGATCCCCGGATGGCTCCTGGACACGAGAGCTTCGGCCAGCACACCGGGCAGGAGTGCGCAGTCCAACTGGATCAGGTTGGGCAGGTCGGCGTCGATGGCATCGTGCAGCGCCTTTTTCACGGCCGGATGGTCGCGACCGAGGGCGAAGACTCCGAAACCGGCGAGGAAGTCGAGGTAGCGCCGGCCCTCGGCGTCGAAGAGGTAGCACCCCTCGCCGCGGACGTAGTCACGGTCGAAGCCGATCGTCTTCAGCAGCCGGGCCATCTGCGGGTTCACGTACCGGGCATGCAGACGGGAATTCTCGCCGTGGCGCTCACGGAGCACCTCTGACAAGTCGAACGGCATGGACGGTCCTCGGGGTCGGATCGGTTTCGTTACTTGCCTACTCAACCGCATGAAGCTGAAAACGCGCCACCCGGCGTACCGGAGGTCGGCTCAGCCGTCAGCGTCCTTCCTGGTACGGCCGTCAGCCGCTTCACGCTCCATGGCGCGGCGAGCCCAACGGCGCAGCGAGGCGCCCAGCGGGCCGGCGCGGCGCCCGGCGGCCGGGAGCTCAGCGTCGCGGCGGGGGAATGAGGATGGCCTCGGGGCGACCCCCGACGTAGACAGAGGTCCCGGTTGTCCCGGTGGTGAGGTCGACGGGGGTGACGGTGGCGTCCTGGCCGGCCACCCAGGCCGTGGCGCCGTCGTTGGTGACGGCCACGGCTTCGGCCAGGTGACCGACGGTGACCGGCACACCGACCCGGAGAACGGTGAGGTTGAGGGGGACGAGATCCATGCCGGTGGTCACCCAGGCGGTGGGATCAGCGCTCACACCACCCGGTCCGCTGGCGGTGACGGCCAGGCCGGTCGGCCCGGTGCCGACGGGGATGGGGGCCCCGGGGTGCAGCGTGGCCAGATCGATCGGCGTCACGGCGTCGGAGCCGAAATCGGCCACCAGGGCGGTGGTGCCGTCGGGGCTGATGGCCAGGGCTTCGGGCTCCATGCCGACGGGGATCGGGGTCCCGGCGGTCCCGGTGGAGAGATCGACGGGGGTGACAGCGTTGCCTTCGAGATCGGCCACCAGGGCGGTGGTGCCGTCGGGGCCGCCGATGGCCACGGCGTCGGGCCGGGAGCCGACGGGAATGGGATGGCCGGCCCGCAGGGTCGTCAGGTCGATCGGGGTGACGGTGTCGTCGTCGACGTTGGCCACGAGGGCCGTCTTTCCGTTCGGGCTCACGGCCACGGCATCGGGCTCGACTCCGACGAGGATGTGGGAGATCACGGCGTCGGTGGCGGTGTCGACGACGGCCAGCTGGTCGTTGCCCTGGTCGGTGACGAGCAGGAGGCGGCCGTTCGGGGTGGCGGCCACGGCCGAGGGCAGGGAGCCGGTGGAGACGGATCGGCCCAGTGTCGGACCCCCCTCGACCGGCCCCCCCGCCACGGCCCGACCCCCGGCCGAAATGGCGGCCCGAAGGGGTCGGGATCCGAGGTCGAGGGTGGTGAGGGTTGTGCCCGGCTGGTCGTCGTAGCCGAAGTTGCAGATGTAGGCCTCGGTGCCCCTGGTGGCGCTTCTAGCCAGCTCGGCGGCCCCACTGGTAGTGGGATTGCCACACCCTGTGACCAGGCAAATTGCCCCGAAAGTGGTCACAATTTTCACAAGTCGCGACAATTTTCCCCTTAGCCCCATTAATAAACGCTGTAGGTAGTCCGATAACTTCTATTAGTGAATACGATCAACTTGCTATCAAGGAAAGGGGCGGCCGCCGGAAGCACCAGCTCCCGACATCCGTGCCCCCAGGTTCGTCGACTCTTCCGAGTCACCGGGCTGACCGTACTTCCGTTGCTCTTGATGGTGGCGCTCTCGACGTCCTCGACCTCGGCCGCCTTGGCCGTGCATCAATCCAGCCACTCCGCCCACTCCGCCCAGGGCGCCGGGCTGTCGGGCCCCCAGCCGAAGCCGGTCACCAAGGCCTACCCGCGCCAGGGGATCCTGCCCCCGGGGAACCCGCCGGCCAACATCGACCCGTCGCCGAACTTCCTGAACGACTGCGCCGGGACCCACTACGACGACTCGACGACCTGTGTGAACGCCACTCTCCAGGCCATCGCCAACGGCCGGGCCAAGGAGGGCCTGCCGGGGATGGTCCTGCCGACGAACTGGTACTCGCTCTCAGCGCAGGAGCAGATGTACGTGGCCACCAACCTCGAGCGCACGGTCCGGGGCCTGCCCCCCCTGGCCGGCATGTCCTACGCCCTTGACGGCGCCGCCGCTGCCGGTGCCGCCGACAGCAACGACCCGACCCCGCCGGCTGGTTATCCGTCAGGCCAGGGGGGCAGCAACTGGGGCAGCAACTGGGCCGGCGCCGTGGGTAACGCCCTCGAGGCCGACTACTTCTGGATGTACGACGACGGCGTCGGTTCGTCGAACATCGACTGCCCGTCAGCCGGTGCGCCGGGGTGCTGGGGACACCGCGACAACGTGCTTCTGAACCTCGCCTGCTTCCCCTGTGAGATGGGCACCGGGTTCAACGCCAACGGATACCAGGGGTACCCGGGATGGGCCGAGATCCTGGCCGATTCGTCGGGACCGCAGAGCGACGTCGTCACCTGGGGCCAGGTCACCCCCTACCTGCCGGGCAACGGCGGCGGTGCCGGGCTCACGGCTCCGGCCGTCGGGATCGCGTCGACCCCGGACGGCGGCGGCTACTGGCTGGCGTCGGCCAACGGGGGTGTCTTCGCCTTCGGCGACGCCACCTTCTACAACTCGTTGGCCGGAGTGGACCTGGCCAAGCCGATCGTCGGGATCGCGTCGACGCCGGACGGCAAGGGCTACTGGTTGGTGGCGTCGGACGGCGGGATCTTCGCCTTCGGTGACGCCGGCTACGACGGCTCCATGGGTGGTCGCCCGCTCGACAAGCCGATCGTCGGGATCGCCTCGACCCCGAACGGTGGGGGCTACTGGGAAGTGGCGTCTGACGGCGGGATCTTCGCCTTCGGCAACGCCCCCTTCTACGGCTCCATGGGTGGGCACCGGCTGAACAAGCCGGTGGTCGGGATCGCTTCGACCCCGAGTGGTCACGGCTACTGGGAAGTGGCGTCGGACGGCGGGATCTTCGCCTTCGGCAACGCCCCCTTCCACGGCTCGACCGGTTCCATCGTCCTATTCAGGCCGGTGGTGGCCATGGAGTCGACGGGCGACGGGAACGGCTACTGGATGGTCGCCTCCGACGGCGGGATCTTCGCCTTCGGCAACGCCACCTACCGCGGTTCGACAGGGGGGACGGTGCTGGACTCGCCGGTCATCGGCATGTCGTCGCCCTCCCAGGTCGGTTACTGGTTGGCGGCCACCGACGGCGGTGTGTTCAGCTTCGGCGTGACCTTCCACGGCTCGATGGGTTAGAGCAACCGGTCAACGCAACCGGTTATCGGCACAGCATTCGAAGTAATCGGCACCGCATTCGAAGCGGGGGGAGGACCCCGGTCGGCCGGCGGGTTCGGGAGAAATCCCGGGCCCGCCGGCACGTCCAATTCGCGGGCCCGGTTCGTCGGAGGAGGGTTCAGCCCCGGGCGCAGGACATCGAGGAGTCCCGGTCATGCGCCGACCAACCGGGGCGGTCGGTGAGAGGCCAGAAGTCGCCGGTCCGGGGGTCCTGTTCGTAGGGGACGGGCGGGGGGCGGCCGGCGGCGGCGTCGGCGGCCAGGACCCGGACGGCGGACAGCAGGGCTTCGACATCGGCGGCGGTGGAGGAGATCCCGCAGGAGGCCCGGACGGCTCCGGGGACGGTCGAGTGGTCACCGGCCAGGACGCTGGCGCGGTAGTCGGCGATCTCGAGCTCCGACAGGCCCAGCAGGCGGATGAGGTAGGGGTGGGCGCAGAAGCAGCCGTGGCGGACCCCGATGCCCCATTCGGCCGAGAGACGGGCGGCCACGAGGGCATGGGGAAGCCGGTCGAGGGTGAAGGTGCCGATGGCCAGGGTGTCGGTGTCGAGAGGGGGCCCGAGGAGGGTGACGCCGTCGATGGCGGCCAGACCGGCCCGCAGGCGCTCCGCCAGAGCGGCTTCGTGGGCGTCGATGGCCTCGAAGCCGATGGAGCCGAGGGTGGCCAGGGCGGCCTCCAGGGCGACGGCCCCGACGACGTTCGGGGAGCCGGCCTCCTCGCGTTCGGGGGGCTCGGTCCAGACCACCTCGTCGAGGTCGACGAGATCGACGGCACCGCCGCCGGCCAGGAAGGGGTCTCCGGAGGCGAAGGTGGCCCGGGGCCCGACGAGGACACCGGTGCCGTAGGGGGCGTACATCTTGTGGCCGGAGAAGGCCAGGTAGTCGACGCCGGCCGGCAGGGGCCGGTGGGGGGCCAGTTGGGCGGCATCGAGAAAGAGAGGAACACCGCGCCGGTGAGCCGCCTCGGTGATCTCGGTCAGTGATGGCAGCCAGCCGGTGACATTGGAGGCGCCGGTGATGGCCAGGAGGCGGGGGACCGGGGTGGCGTCGAGGCCGGCGATGACGTCGTCGAGGTCGAAGGTGCCGTCGGGGCCGCACTCGACGTAGCGCCGTCGGGCCACCCGGCCCCAGGGCAGGAGGTTGGCGTGGTGCTCGACGACGGTCGTGAGGACGACGTCGGCGGGATCGAAGCGGAGCCGGTAGGCCAGCTGGTTGATGGCCTCGGTCGTGTTCCGGCAGAGCACGGCGACATCCTCGTAGTGGCGGTCACCGCAGAAGGCCAGAGCCGAGGCGCGAGCCGACTCGTAGGCGGCTGTGGCCGAGCGGGACTTGAAGCCGGCGCCGCGGTGGACCGAGGCGTAGGAGGGGACGAAGGCACTCACCGCGTCGGCCACCTCCCTGAGCGCCGAGGTCGAGGCGGCGAAGTCGAGATTGACATAGGGCCGCTCGGTCCCGTCGATGCAAGGGACGGCCATGCCGTCGCCCACGAGTCGCGCCGGGGGGTCAGGGATGGGGAGGTCCAAGGTCATCGTCGCCCGCCGAGTCTACGGCCAGCGGGCCCCGGCCCGGCCTGGTCCCTGCGCCGCCGGGGACCCCCGGTACGATCAGGTCCCGTGGACGACGACAGTGACCTCGCCACCGACGACGGTCCCTCGCGCACCGACGAGGCTGCCATGGCGTCAGCCGACTCCGACGTGGCGCCCGACCGCAGTGGGCCCGACCACGGTGAGATGGCGGGGGGCGAAAATGAGATGGCGCCAGAAGAGGGTGGGGCGACGGCCGGAGAGATCGACCTTGTGCTGCTCGACAGCATCGAACAAGAGCTGGCCGACGTCGAGCTCGCCCTCGAGCGGCTCGGTGACGGCACCTACGGGCGCTGCGAGACCTGCGGGCAGGTCTTCAGCGAGGAGGAGCTCGAGGCGGCCCCGGCCGGTCGGTTCTGCCGGGCCCACCTCCCGCTCGCTCTGCCCTAGGGGCCTCGACGAGCGACGCGGGGCGGACCCGGCCGGGCCGCTACCCCTTCTTGGTCTCCCAGAAGATCTTGTCGATGGCGGCGATCTGGTTGAGGAGGTCCTCGGCCACCTTCACGTCGGTCGACTTCTTGGCCTCACCGGCCGCCTTGGTCGCCTTCCAGAAGATGTCACCGAGCTCGGGGTACTTCTTGGCGTGCTCGGGCTTGAAGTAGTCGGTCCACAGGACCCAGAGGTGGTGCTTCACGAGCTCGGCCCGCTCCTCCTTGATGAAGACGGCCCGGCCCTTGAAGACCTCGTCGTCGGACCCGTTGAATTTCTCCATGCAGCCCTTCACCGATTCGGCCTCGATCCGGGCCTGGGCCGGGTCGTACACACCACAGGGGAGGTCGCAGTGGGCGTGGGCCGTCACCGGGGGGGCGAGGCGGTCGATGGTCGTGAGCAGGCGATCCGCGATGCGCATGGGTAGGACTCCTTCGTCCAGATGGGAACCGTTCGGTACGAGGGTCACCTTACCCACGCGTACCCGCCGGTGAACTTGGCCCGGTTCCGACCGAGGGTTTCCCTTTCGGTGCCGACCGGTTTTCCGGGAGCCGGTGTTCTGGTGGCCGGTCTTCTGGTGGCCGTTCTTCTGGGCGGGGGCGCAGTCTCTGTTCGGCGACCACGGCGGGTCGTCGTCGAGGGACCGAGCATGGAGCCGACCCTGAGAAGCGGTGACAGGCTCCTCGTGCTTTCTCGCCGTCGACCGGCGGTCGGCGACATCGTCGCCCTCGAGGATCCGCGCCGCCTCCCCCCGCGGCCCGACCGACCGGTCGGGGAGCCGGAGGTCGGCCAGGGGCCGGACGGGAAACGACTGGATGAGAAACGACTGATCGTGAAGCGGGTGGTCTCGGTGGACGGCGACGAGGTCGTCGTCTGGGGGGACAACCGTGCGTCGAGCAGCGACAGCCGGGTCTTCGGACCGGTCGACCGGCGGGACATCCTGGGTCGGGCCGTCTACCGCTACTTCCCGCCGGACCGGGCCGGTCGGCTGGGCTGACCGGCAGGGCCGACCGGCTGGGCTGAACGGTTGTCGTTGGATCCGCCCCGAGAATGATCGCCGGGGTTTGCCATGTCCGTCGCCGGGCAGGCCGGAGGGTCTGTCGGGTCGAATCGGGCCGGCGCCAACCGTCGGAGCCGACAGGGAGCGCGGTACGATCGGCCCGTGACCCAAGCGGACAAGGAGCTCGAACGGCTCTTCGCTTCTGATTACCTCGACCGGTTGGACTCGCGGTCGCTCGACGAGGTGCGGACCATGCGGGCCGAGTGTCAGGAAGCGGAGACGATCGTCTCCTATCTGCGGCGGGTGGTCCAGGGACGGCTCGACGTCGTGCACAGCTTCCTCGACCACCGCCACAGCGGCCAGAGCGTCGGCGACCTCGACGCCGTCGTCGAGGACCTGTCGGCGATCATCGGATCGGGCCCGGCCCGGCCCTCGGGGTACGGGCGGCTGCCTTCGCAGATGTCGCCGGACATGGAGAAGGTCGACCTGACGAGGGAGATCGACGAGGTTCTCGACGCCGAGACCATCGGCCAGCTGCCGACGATGACCGAAAGTGATCTCCGGGCCATCGCCGAGCGACTCACGGTCATCGAGAAGCGCATCTCCGACCAGCGCCGGATGTTGCACGAACGGATCGACGCCCTGCAGGCCCAGATCGTCAGTCGCTACAAGACCGGCGAAGCCACCGTCGACGGTCTTCTCGTCTCGACACCGGCCAAACCCGGGAACAAGCCCGAGCCTGAGAACAACTGAGCGGCCGCCAGCACCGCAGATGCCGAAGCAGCTGCCCGAGAGATTCGGGGACCTCGGGGCCTTCATCCGGGAGCAGCGGAACACGGCCCGTCTGTCGCTCAGGCGACTGTCGGAGCTGGCTGGGATCTCCAATCCCTATCTGAGCCAGATCGAGCGCGGCCTGCGACGTCCCTCGGCCGAGATCCTGCAGCAGATCGCCAAGGCACTGCGGATCTCGGCCGAGACCCTCTATGTCCAGGCCGGCATCCTCGAGACCGGGACCGGCCAAGCCGACCTGGCCCGCGACGTCCTGGCCGACCCCTTCCTGACCGAGGACCAGAAGCAGGCCCTCATCCGGATCTACCTGTCCTTCCGCCATGAGAACGAAGCCCGGCACGAGACCGAAGCCCGGCACGAGATCGAAGCCCGGCACGAGACCGAGACCGGACTCCACGGGAACGAGTCCGGTCGTCCCGAGACCGGGACCAAGACCGGGAACGGGACCGGGGACGGCGGGGACGGCCACGATGACGTGGGTGTCCCGGCGGCCCGGACGGGGCGTGGCAAGGGCGTGAGCGCCAGAGACTGAGCCGGTGGGGCCGGCTGAGGCGGTTCGGTCGGCGGGTAGGCTCGGCGCCGGTGCGCCGACTCGCTGTGTTATCCCTGCACACGTCGCCGCTCGCCCAGCCGGGAACCGGTGACGGCGGGGGGATGAACGTCTACGTGCGCGAATTGACGACGGCCTTGGCTCGGGCCGGGGTGGAATGCGACGTCTATACGCGGGCCTGGTCGGCGAGCCTTCCGGCCACGGTCACGGTCGAGCCGGGATTCCGGGTCCACCACGTGCCGGCCGGTCCACTGGCGGCGGTGGCCAAGGAGCAGCTGCCGGCGGTGGTGGAGGAGTTCACGGACAATGTCCGGTCGCTCATGATGTCGGGGGCGGGGGTCGATCCGGCCTTCCACGAGGAGACGGGTTACGACGCCCTTCATGCCAACTACTGGCTCTCGGGTCTGGCCGGTCACCGGTTGAAGCACGAGCTCGAGCTGCCGCTCGTGTCGACCTTCCACACGCTCGCCCGGGTGAAGGCGGAGGCGAGCCCGGAGGAGGTCTCGAGCGACGAGCCGCACCGACGGGCCGAGGCGGAGGCCACCATCATGAGGTGCTCGGAGGTGGTGCTCGCCTCCTGCAGCGTGGAGGCCTCGCAGCTGGCCGACCTCTATGGCTCGAACCCGGAGCGGATCAGGGTGGTGGCACCGGGGGTCGATCAGGCCTTCTTCGGACCGGGGCACCGGCCCCAGGCGCGGCGGGCCCTCGGTCTGCCGGCCGGTGTGCCGCTGCTGCTGTTCGTCGGACGGATCCAGCCCCTGAAGGGGGCCGACGTGGCCGTGCGGACACTGGCGGCGCTGGAGAGGTTCCCCGACGCCCACCTCGTCGTGGTCGGTGGCCCGAGCGGGCCGCGGGGCGAGGACCACCTGGCCCATGTCGAGAAGATCGTGGAGGACCAGGGTTTGGCCGACCGGGTGCACCTGGTCGCCGCACAACCCCATGAGCTGCTCTCGACCTACTACCGGGCGGCCGATGTCTGTGTGGTACCGAGCCGTTCGGAGTCCTTCGGACTGGTGGCCCTCGAAGCGGCCGCCTGCGGGACGCCGGTGGTGGCGGCCGCGGTGGGAGGGTTGACGACGCTCGTCGATCACGGTCACACCGGTTACCTGGTCGAGAATCCGACACCGGGGGCCTTCGCCGGCGCCGTGGCCCGGGTACTCGGGGACCCGCTCCTCGGTGAGCGGCTGGCCACGGCCGCCGTCGTACGGGCCCGGCGTTACACCTGGACCGAAGCGGCCGCCCTCCTGCGGACGACCTACGAGGAGCTCACGGCCGAGCGGCTCGTGGCCTGTCGCTGACGCGTGTCGCGCGGTTGGCCGTCGCCGACATCGCCAGCCCCGACGAACGGGCGGCGTGCGAGGAGCTGATCGCGCGGTGGGCCGCGGCCCGGCTGGGCGAGCAAGGGGCCGTCGTGGCCGTCGATCGCCAGGAGGAGCTCGGGCGCTGGTACCTGCGGCTGGCGGGCGAGGAGAAGGACTTCGTCACCATCTGGCTCCGGGTCCGTCAGCGGACGCTTCAATACGAGACCCAGGTGATGCCGGCGCCGGAGGTGAATGTGAGCGAGACCTTCGAATACCTCCTGCGGCGCAACGCCGATCTGCACCAGATGCGATTCGCGCTCGGAGCCGAGGATGCGGTCTACCTGGTCGGTGAAATGCCGGTGGCGATGGTGAGCGAAGAGGAGCTCGACCGGATCGTGGGCTCGTCGCTCGCCTATGTCGACGCGTACTTCCCGACGGCGATGGGAATTGGTTTCGCCGGCCGCTACCGCCGCCGGCCCCACTGACTCACCGGAACGTCTGAGTCATCGAACGTCTGACTCACCGAAGCGTCTGACTCACCGAAACGTCTGACTCACCGAAACGTCTGACTCACCGGAACGTCTGAGTCACCGGTACGTCTGAGTCACCGCAACGTCTGAGTCACCGCAACGTCTGAGTCACCGGAACGACTGACTCACCGAGGCGAGTGACGAACCGAGTCCGACTGCCCTGGCGCGCCGGACGCGGGTCGGCGCGCCATCACGCGCGTTTTCTTTTGGATGCGTGTGGGCGCGTGTGAGTCGGCGCGCCGGTCACTGCATGCGAGGTCAGACGAGCGTCGCGACATAGCAAGTGTTTTTTTGGGGTGGCGAGGCCCTGACGGGTCTGTGCTGTGCCGACTATGGTGCGCCCCGGCACGGCCCGAGGGGCTTGAGATGCCGGCCGATCGGGGAAGTGCGGCCGGTGTCCTGGGTTCCTCGGGCCGAGCCGCGTCGGCACACAAGTTCTCGCTGTCGGTGTTGCGCGACGGAGGTTGTGTCGTCGTGATGCGCGTCGCCAAACGAAGGTTGTGCGGCGCCGTGCCGTGGCCGCGCGGCCCAGGGGAGAGATGACGCGCGTGCTGTGCATGTCGTTGGCCATGGTCGGTTGAGATGTCGGTGGACGTGGCGGTTACTCATCGGAAACGGTCGGTGCGGTCGGGGATAGCCTTCGGCGGCGTCGAGGCCGGAGGGTGTCGTCGACGCCGGAGGAGCAGAGGGATGCGGCCGAGACTTCTCGTGGTCGGTGGTGGACGGATGGGGACGGCGCTCGTCGGTGGACTCGTCGCCGCCGGCTGGGACCCGGGCTCGGTGGCGGTGGTCGAAGCCGATGCCGGCCGACGGATCGTTCTGGCCGAGACCCTGCCGGGGGTGTCGGTGATGAACAGGCCGACGGCGGCCGAGGGCGCCGTCGTGGCGGTCAAGCCGGGGGATGCCGAGGGGGCCTGCCGGGCCCTGGCCGAGGTCGGGCCCGGCCGGGTCCTCTCGATCATGGCCGGGGTGCTCCTGGCGCGGCTCGAGTCCTGGCTCGGACCGGGCCCGGCCGTGGTGCGAGCCATGCCGAACACTCCGGCCCTGGTCGGCGCCGGTGTCTCGGCCCTGGCCGGCGGTTCCCGGGCGGCCGAGGCCGATGTGGCCTGGGCCGAGGAGATCCTGGGGGCGGTCGGGCGGGTGGTGCGGCTGGAGGAGGCCTCCCTGGACGCGGCGACCGGGTTGTCGGGTTCGGGACCGGCCTACATCTTCCTGGTGGCCGAGGCCCTGATCGCCACCGGGGTGGAGGCCGGGCTGGATCCGGAGGTGAGCCGGACCCTGACCCTCGAGACGATCGCCGGGGCCGGCCGGCTCCTGGTCGAGACCGGCGAGGAGCCGGAAACGCTGCGGGCCCAGGTCACTTCGCCGGGCGGAACGACCGAGGCCGGCCTGGCCGCGCTCGAAACCAGCGGGCTGCGGAAGGCTTTCGAGGTTGCCGTGGCCGCCGCCACGGCGCGTTCGCGGATCATGAGCCTTTCGTGAACCGTTCCGGCCGCTGCGCTGCGCGCTGACCGGCCCATGATCATAATTCCAGGTCAGAGTCCCGACATGATCGCCGGCGGGCCGGTTGAGAGGAATCGCCACAGGAGCATTTTGCGCCCCCTTTCCAACTTCACCCACAGTGACGTACAGTCGAATACAGGCGGAGAGGGGTGATTCCACTGAGTTCGGATGACGCGACGAGCGCTCGCTACCTTACGGTTCGCGAGGTAGCGAGCACACTTCGGGTGTCGAACATGACGGTCTACCGGCTGATCAATGGCGGCGATCTTCCGGCGGTACGCGTCGGGAAGTCGTTTCGCCTGCGTGAGGACGATGTGAACCGTTACCTGTCCGACCGGTACACGCAGGCTGGCTGACGAATTTCCGGCCGCCTCCCCCGGGGACGGTCGGTCGGCGGCGCCCCTCCGCCGGGAGGCTGTGTTCCTCCTCACCGACTACGGCGAGAATGATGAATTCGCCGGCCTGACCAGGGCTGTTCTCCATCGGCAGGCCCCCGGCGCCACCGTCGTGGACCTGACCCACGGTGTTCCCCCCTTCGATGTCCGGGCCGGCGCCCTAATCCTGGCACGCTCCGTGGGATTTCTGGGACCCGGAGTGGTCGTAGCGGTGGTCGATCCCGGTGTCGGCAGCGGCCGTCGGGCCGTGGCCGTAGCTGTCCGGGGCGCCGATGGCTCTTCGGCCGACGGTCCCGGCCTTCTCGTCGGGCCCGACAACGGCCTCCTCGGCTGGGCCATCGACGCCCTCGGCGGGGCTGTCGCCGCCGTGGCTCTGCCGGCGGTCAGGGGAGCCCGTCGAACCGGGGCCCCCGCCGCCCTCGCCGGCCCCGCAGGGAGGACCTTCGACGGTCGGGACCTCTTCGCCCCGGTGGCCGCCCGGCTCTGGTCGGGGGCCACCCTGAACGACGTCGGCATGCCCGTCGACCCCGCCGGCCTCGTCCGCCTGGCCCCTCCGATCTTGAGGGTGTCCCCGGGATCGGTGGAGGCCGAGGTGCTCTCGGTCGACCGGTTCGGGAACGTCCAACTGGCGGCCCGACCGGCCGACGCCGCCCGGGCCGGCCTCGGCGGCGGGGACGGCGGAGACGGCGGGGCCGGTGGGGACGAGGCCGTCGAGATCCGGGTCCACGGCCACGGCCCGGCAGCGGCGGCAGCAGCAGCGACGTCAGCGGCGACAGCGGGATCGATGCGGCGCGGCCCGATGATCGGCTCGTTCTCGGACCTCGAGGGTGCCGGAGAAGGAACGGTCGGGCTCATGGTCGACGCCAACGGACGGCTGGCCCTCGTGTGCCACCGCCGCTCGGCCGCTACCGTGCTCGGGGTGCGATCGGGAGACATGGTTACTCTCCACCGGGTCCCGAGCCAGGCGCCATGAACCTGGCGTCGCTGGTCGTCGGGCATCCGGCCGCCGGGCGCGCTCTCTACGACGGGGGGAGATGGCACAGCTGGGGTGAGCTCCGGCGTCGTGCCGCGGCGACGGCCTCCGGTCTGGCCGGGCTGGGGGTGGGACCGGGCGACCGGGTGGCCATCGCCTGGCCGACGTCGGTCGACTTCGTGGTGGCCTATCTGGCCGTGCTGGCGGCCGGCTGTGTGGCGGTGCCCCTCAACCCGAACAGCCCGCCGGCCGAGTTGGCCCGAGAGCTCGAGGCCGTCACCCCGGCCGCGCTGCTCGCCGGCGGGGCCGCCGCCCTGAGCGCGGCCGAGCTGGGCGAGGGCCTCAGCTTCTCGCCCCTGATCGTCCGGCCCGGCTCCGGCACGGCCAAAGCGCCGGCGTGGGAGGAACTGTCGGCCGCCACCGGCGCCAACGGCAGCGACGCCAACGCCGCCAACGGTGATGCCATCAGAGGCCCGGTGACCGAGGAGGCGGCCCTCCCGATGGTGGGACGCGACGAGAACGACCTGGCCGTCCTGCTGTTCACGTCGGGAACGTCGGGCGCGCCGAAGGCGGCCATGCTGACCCATGGGAACCTGGGGGCCAACCTCGAGCAGATGCTGGCGCTGCCGGGGGAGATCGTCCGGGCCGACGATGTGAGCCTGGCGGCGGTGCCGCTGTTCCATGTGTTCGGGCTGAACGTGGCCCTCGGGCTGTCGCTCGCCTCGGGGGCGGCGCTCATCCTGGAGGAGCGCTTCGACGCCGCCGAGAGTCTGCGGATCGTGAAAGAGCTCGGGGTCACGAACGTGCTCGGGGTCCCGGCCATGTTCGCGGCCTGGGTGGCCCTGGCCGAGCACGACCCCGGCGCCGCCGCCGCCGCCGGTGCCGAGGGGGGCCTGTCGGGGGTCCGACGGGCCATCTCGGGGGCGGCCGCCCTGCCGGCCGAGGTGGCGGCCGGTTTCGAGAAGGCCTTCGGGGTTCCGGTCTGGCAGGGCTACGGCCTGACCGAAGCGGCGCCGGCCGTGTCGACCTCGCTCGGGACGGGCCGCAACCGTCCGGGTTCGGTGGGGCTGCCTCTCCCGGGGGTCGAGGTCCGGTTGGTCGACGAGGCCGAGCAGGACGTGCTCGACGGGGATCCGGGCGAGATCTGGGTGAAGGGCGACAACGTCTTCGCCGGCTACTGGCGCGATCCGGATGCCAGCGCCGAGGTCCTGAGCGCCGACGGCTGGCTGCGGACCGGCGACGTCGGGGTCATCGGGGAGGACGGGGATCTCTTCGTCGTCGACCGGTACAAGGACCTCATCATCGTCTCGGGCTTCAACGTCTACCCGGCCGAGGTCGAGAGGGTGGTCGGATCGCTGCCGGGGATCGCCGAGGCCGTGGTGGTGGGCCGGCCGGACCCGGCCTCGGGGGAGACGGTCGACGTCGTCATCGTGGTGGCCGAGGGGGCCCGGGTGAGCGAAGAGGATGTCCGCGACCACTGCGCCAGCCGGCTGGCCCGTTACAAGTGCCCGACGACGGTCCGGTTCGTCTCCGAGCTGCCCCACGGGTTGGCCGGGAAAGCGCTGCGGCGGGCCCTGCGCGAGCAGTAACCCGCCACCTCGCCGACCAGCGCGCCGACCAGCGCGCCGCCGACTTGGTGTTGAGGGCGCGCCCGTCGATACGATCCGCTCACCATGGTCGACCCCAAGCCCCGCCGCATCCCCGAGGCCACGGTCATCCGGCTGCCGGTCTACCAACGGATCCTCCTCGAGCTCGTCCGGGCCGGGACGGCCACGGTGGCCTCCGACCAGCTGGCCGACATGGCCCGGGTGAACGCCTCGAAGGTCCGCAAGGACCTCTCCTTCCTCGGCTCCTTCGGGACCCGGGGCTCGGGTTACGACACGAAGTACCTCTTGTCGCAGATCGACCGGGAACTGGGCATCGATGGCGATTGGCCGGTGGTGGTGGTGGGGCTCGGCAATCTCGGGCGGGCCCTGGCCAACTCCCAGGGTTTCACCTCCCGGGGGTTCCGGGTCTGCTCGCTGTTCGACGTCGAGCCCTCGCTCGTGGGGAGCAGGATCCAGGGCGTCACGGTCCAGCATCTCGACGACTTCGAGACGGTGGCGGCGGCCGACCTGCCGAGCATCGGGGTCATCGCCACCCCGGCGAGCGCGGCCCAGGACGTGGCCGACCGGATGATCGCGGCCGGGGTGGCGTCGTTGCTCAACTTCGCCCCGAAGGTCCTGACGGTGCCTCCGACCGTTCTCCTGCGCTATGTCGACCTCTCGATCGAGCTCCAAGTGATGAGCTTCTACCTCTCGCACCGGGACCAGCCGGGGGCGACCGAGGAATGGTCGCCGTTGTCTCTCGTGGTCGGGCTCACTCCGGCGGAACCGGCCTGATCCTCACCGTCTTGCTGGCCAACCGCCCTGTCTGGCGGTGGGTCCCGCCGACCGGCATCCTTATAGGGAGGGCGGCGAGGGCCGGATCGGCGAGGGCCGGCCCGGTGGGCCTCTGATCGTCCGTCGCGAACGAGGAGCTCTGCAGCCAAGTTGTCCGTTGTCGTGGTCGGTCTCGAGCATCACAGCACGCCCCTCGATCTGCTCGAGCGGGTGGCGGTTCCCGAGGAGGTGCTCGGCAAGACCCTCGGTGCCCTGCGGGACCGGTCGAACCTGTCCGAGGTCGTCGTGCTCTCGACCTGTCTGCGGACCGAGCTCTACGCGGTGGTCGAGCGTTTCCACGAGGGGGTGGCCGACCTCCAGGATTTTCTGGCCACCAGCGCGGGCACGACGGTCGAGGTCATCGAAGAGCACCAGAACGTGCTGTTCGACGACGCCGTGACCGTCCACCTGTTCGAGATCGCCGCCGGTCTGCGGTCGTCGGTGCTCGGGGAGACCGAAGTCCTCGGCCAGGTGCGCCGGGCGGCCGAGCGGGCCGAGGCCGAACGGGCCGCCGGGCCGGTGCTGTCCGGACTCTTCCAGCGGGCCGTGAAGGCCGGACGCAAGGTGCGGTCGTCGACGGCCATCGCCCGGGGTGCGACCTCGCTGTCGCATGTGGCGGTGGACTTGGCCACGGCCCGGCTGGGGGGATCACTGGCCGGCCGCCGCGTCCTGGTGGTGGGGGCGGGGACGATGGGTGAGGGCATCGTCGACGCGCTGGCCCAGAGCAACGGGGCAACCGAGGGGGCGGCCGAGATCGTGGTGGCCAACCGCACCGTCGAGCGGGCCCGGGCTCTGGCCGGTCGGGTCGGTGGCGTCGGCGTCGGCATGGCCGGACTCGTCGGGGCGCTCGAGGCGGCCGACGCCGTGCTCTTGTCGACCGGTTCCTCGCTGCCCGTTCTCGATGTCGAGAAAATGACCTCGGTGGCGGCGGCCCGGGCAGATGCGGCTGGGGCAGATGCGGCTGGGGCAGATGCGGCTGGGGCCGATGCGATGCGCGGCCCTCTGGTCGTCGTCGATGTGAGCGTCCCGCGCAACGTCGATCCGGCGGTCGCCTTCATCGCAGGGATCGAGCTGCTCGACATGGACGACCTCTCGGAGCTGGCCGAGCGGGCCCTCGACGGCCGGCGGGGCGAGGTGGCCGGGGCCACGGCCATCGTGCAGCAGGAGGTCGAGCGCTACCGGGCCGACGAACGGGCCCGGGGGGCGGCCCCGATCGTCTCGGCCCTGCGGGACCGGGTGGGGCAGCTGAGCCGGTCCGAGCTCGAGCGTCACCGGAACCGGCTGGCCCAGCTGGACGAGGGCCAGTGGAACGAGGTCGAGTCGGTGGTGAACGACATCGTGGCCAAGGTGTTGCACCAGCCGACGGTGGCCTTGAAGGAGGCGGCCGGGACGCCACGCGGGGAGCGGCTCGTGGAAGCACTCCGCAGCCTCTTCGACCTGTAGTGCCGCCGGCGGGACCCATCCGGCTGGCCACCCGGGGATCACCGCTGGCCCGGTGGCAGGCCGACCGGGTGGCCGGATTGCTCGGGGCCCTTGGCGACGCGGCCTCCTGCGAGATCGTCGTCATCCAGACGACCGGTGACCGGATGGCCGACGTTCCGGTGGCCCAGTTCGGGGGCCAGGGGGTGTTCGTCAGCGAGATCCAGACGGCGGTGCTCGAAGGGCGGGCCGACATCGCCGTCCATTCGGCCAAGGGCCTCCCGTCACAGACACCGGCCGGCCTCGTCCTCGCCTGTGTTCCGGAGCGGGCCGATCCCCGCGACGCCCTCGTCGGTGCCCGCCTGGACGACCTGGCGCCCGGAGCCCGGGTGGCCACGGGATCGGTGCGGCGGCGGGCGCAGCTGGCCTGGCTGCGCCCGGACCTCACCTTCGTCGAGCTGCGGGGCAACATGGCCACCCGTCTCGAGCGCGCCGCCCGGGAAGGCGCCGGAGTGGTGGCCGTGGCCGCTCTCGAGCGCCTCGGTCTGAGCAGGCGGATCGCCGAGGTGCTCGACACGGGGAGGCTTCTTCCCCAGGTGGCCCAGGGTGCCCTGGCCGTGGAGTGCCGGGCCGACGACGCCGAGCTGCTCGGGACGCTCGGTCGCATCGACGACGCCGTGGCCCACCGGGCGGTCACGGCCGAGCGGGCCTTTCTCGCCGCCCTGGGCGGCGGCTGCACTTTTCCGGTCGGTGCCCTCGCCCGTCCCTCCGGATTCGCCGGCGTCGTGTCGGGAACGCTTGCTCCGGGGGAAGTGGCCGCAGGGGAACGGGCCGCCGCCGACCTCGCCGCCGACGACCTCGCCCCGGGGGAACTCATCCTCGAGGGGATGCTGGCCAGCCGGGACGGGCGCATCCTGCTGCGGCGGTGCTGCCGGGGCGACGATCCGGTCGAGCTCGGACGCCGGACGGCGGCGGACCTTCTCGACCATGGGGGCCGGGTCCTCGACGACTGGGCCCCGGTCGGCGAACCGGATCGATGACCGTCTACCTGGTCGGGGCCGGGCCCGGTGATCCGGATCTGCTCACCCGACGCGGGGCCGAGTTGCTGGCCCGGGCCGAGGTCGTCGTGTTCGACCGGCTGGTCGGTCCGGCCCTCCTCGAGCTGGCGCCCCCGGGCGCCCTGCTCGTCGACATGGGCAAGCGGCCGGGCGAGCCCCGACGCCAGGAGGAGATCCACGCGCTGCTGATCGAACACGGCGCCATGAAGACGGTGGTCCGCCTGAAGGGCGGCGATCCCTTCGTCTTTGGGCGGGGCAGCGAGGAGATAGAAGCTCTCCGGGCCGCCGGCATCGATTACGAGGTTGTCCCCGGGGTCAGCTCCGCCTTCGCCGTGCCGGCCTACGCCGGCGTGCCGGTGACCCACCGGGGTCTGTCGACATCGGTCACGGTCGTGACAGGCCATGTCGGTGATCCGTCAGCCCCCGGCGGGGTGCCCTGGGAGACGCTGGCCCGGGCCGGCGGGACTCTCGTGATCCTCATGGGAATGGAGCACCGCCAGGAGATCGCCCGGTTGCTCATGGTCGGAGGGCGGCGGCCGGACACGCCGGTCCTCGTCGTCCAGTGGGGGACCACGGCGCAGGAGCGCTCGGTGCGGGTCACGCTCGATCAGTTGCACGCCGTTCAGTTGGGATCACCGTCCACCATCGTCGTCGGTGCCGTCGCCGGCCTCGATCTCGGCGGCCGGCCCCGGCTGCCCCTGGCCGGCCTGTCGGTCGTGGTGACCCGTCCGCGCGCGCAGGCCCAGGGTCTCGTGTCGCACTTGACCGCCGCCGGGGCCGAGGTGGTGATGCTGCCGGTGATCGCCATCAAGAGTCCGGCCGACGCCGACGCCGACGCCGACGGCGACGCCGACGCGCTCGAGGACGCGGCGGCGCGGGCGGCGCAGTACGACTGGATCGTCTTCACGTCGGCCAACGCCGTCAACCGCTACGTGACCCTCCTGCGCGACGGCCGCGATCTCGGGGCCGCCCGGCTGGCCGCCGTCGGTCCGGGCACCGCCGCCGCGCTGGCCGCCTGGCATCTGGCGCCCGACCTCGTGGCCGATGAGGCCACGGCCGAAGGACTGGTCGCCGCCATGCCGTCGGCGCCCTCTCCGAGACCGACGACGACCAGGGATGATGCCGGTCCGGGCCAGTCCGGGGCCGCCGCCGGCCGGGTCCTGTTCCCGCGGGCGGCCGGGGCCCGCGATGTGCTCGCCCCCGGCCTCCGGGCCAAGGGGTGGGAGGTCGACGAGGTCGTGGCCTACCGGACCGTGACGGCCGGGACCGCCGACGGTGTCACCGCCGTGGCCCTCGAGGCCGCCGCTGCCGCCGACGTGATCACCTTCAGCTCACCCTCGACCGTCGCCGCCTATCTGGAGTTGTCCGAGGGGAAGGTGCCGCCGGTCATCGCCTGCATCGGCCCGGTCACAGCTGACGCGGCCCGAAAGGCCGGGCTCGTGGTCGATGTCGTCGCCGCCGAACATTCGGCCGCCGGTCTGGTGGAAGCGTTGTCGGCGCTCAACACGTCGGGTCGCGCCCGCCGCTGAGTTGTTCGCCGGCCGACGCCGGCGCGTTCCACCGCCACGATCCCGGTTCGCCCGTTATCTCGTAGCCGCAGTGGGTCTTCATGTAGTGGTGCCATCGACACAGCCGGCAGAGGTTCCACAGTTCCGTCGGACCGTCCTCGGCGAACCCGATCTGGTAGTGGTCGATCTCGAGTCCTTGGGCCACGTCGCATCCGGGCACGACGCACTTGTCGTCCCGGTCCTCCAAGGCACTGCGCAGATGAGACGGAACGGCGCGCCCGACATGACAGACCGTCGTCACGTCGACTCCTTTGGTGATGATCACCTTGAGGATCGACTCGCCCAATACGTTGACCGCGGTGGCCAGCGGCACCGGACCGACGCCCGGAATCTCGCAGCTCTCCCCGTCTTCGAGGCTTCCCCGGCGCAGCGCGGCCAGGTCGACCCGTAGATGCATGACCGTCGTCGGCCGACCTGAAACCGTGTGGCCGGCCTGGCCGGCCTGGCCGGAACGCCCGGCGCCGCCGGTGGTGTGGGACGCGTTCGTGATGGACGAGCTCACGCCCGTGCCCGTGACGAGAGCCACCAACGCGTCGGCGTCGTAGGCCGCCGTCGATTCCCGGTGTCCGGACTGGCGCGCCTCGTGGAAGATGGCGTTGCTCTGCGTCCTGATGGCGCCGGCGAAGCGGGCCAGATCGTCGGGCGTGAGTTTCGCTTCCACCCGACCGACACCGTCGCTGTCCGTCCACATGTGCAGGGACCGGTTCTGGCGGATCTGCTCGTAGCGGGCCCGGGCCTCCGTCTCCGACATCGACCGCGCTTTGACTCTCCGGCACTCGTCTTTCAGTCCTCTGAGACTGTGACGGCGGGCCGCCTCGAGCAGTTCTCTTTCGGCCTGTGGGTTGGCGGCCGCCGTAGCCGCGATCTCCTGCAGCTGCGAGGCCGACAGCTCGCCTCGGCGCAGGGCCTCGGTCGTTTCGGGAAGCCCCTCGATGCGCTCGGAGTTCTCAAGCATCGACTGGGCCTGGCCCACACCCGAGCCCGTCTTCTGGGCCATCCAGGAAGCGGGGCTCCGGTGTCCTTCTCTCCGCCACTCACCGGCCTGGGCGGCCCGGGCCGCCACCAGGGTCTTGGCCGCCATGACCGTCCGTTCGATGGCGTCGAAGACATCGAAGGCCCGGGCCGCGTCGGCCGTCGAGATGAGGGCCGGCTCGAAGTCCGAGAGCTCGCCTTGGAACTGCCCCAATCCCCGCTCGAAGACGTCCAACCTCATGGGACACAGATTGCCATGAGGGTGTATCAGTCACTCTGAGCAGGGACTCGAACCGTGCCTGGGAGAAAATCCGGAAGTTTGTGAGAAAAGAGCTAAAGGTCCGGCGCCGATCTGCCGATAGGCGAATTGGGTCTGACTAAGACCTGACTCCCATCAGCTCGGCCGGGTGGATCGGCGGGCCGCCCCGGAGGGGAGAGGTCAGGCGATCCGGGGCACCGATACTCTGGAGCCGGTGGAGGCCCCCAGGTCCTGGACAGCAGCTCCGGCGTTCCCTGTCCGTCGTCTCCGGCGGCTGCGCCGCACCCCGGCTCTGCGTCGGCTGGTGGCCGAGACGGCCGTCACCGTCGACGATCTGATCGCCCCCCTCTTCGTCCGGGAGGGGATCGCCGCGCCGGCCCCGATCCTGTCGCTGCCGGGCCAGAGCCAGCACACCGTGGCCTCCCTCGTTCTCGAAGCCAAACGTCTGGCCTCCCTCGGGGTTCCGGCCCTCGTCCTCTTCGGTGTCCCGGCCACCAAGGACCCCACCGGCTCCGGGGCCTGGGACCCTGACGGGATCGTCCAGGTGGCCCTGGCCGAGCTCCGTAACGCCCTCGGCGACGAGATCGTCCTCATCGCCGACCTCTGCCTCGACGAGTACACCGACCACGGCCACTGCGGCCTCGTCCGGCCCGACGGGACCGTCGACAACGACGCCACCCTCGCCCTCTACCAACAGGTCGCCCTGGCCCAGGCCGAGGCCGGGGCTGACATGGTGGCCCCCTCCGGGATGATGGACGGTCAGGTGGCCGCCATCCGGGCCGCCCTCGACACCGCCGGTCGCCACGAGGTGGCCATCCTGGCCTACGCGGCCAAGTACGCCTCGGCTCTCTACGGTCCCTTTCGCGACGCCGTCGACGTCACCATCACCGGCGGCGGCGACCGCAAGGGCTACCAGCAGAACCCGGCCAACCGCCGGGAGGCCTTGAGCGAGGTGGCCCTCGACATCGCCGAGGGCGCCGACATCGTCATGGTGAAGCCGGCCCTCTCCTATCTCGACGTCATCGCCGAGGTGGCCGCCACCGTCGACGTCCCCCTGGCCGCCTATCACGTCTCCGGCGAGTACTCCATGGTGAAGGCCGCCGCCGAGCGGGGCTGGATCGACGGCGACGCCGTGGCCCTCGAACACCTCACCTCCATCAAGCGGGCCGGCGCCTCCATGATCCTCACCTACTTCGCCGGCGCCCTGGCCGAAGCCCTCCATGGCTGACCCGGGCGCCCCACCCGGCAGCCCCACAGCCGACACCTCCACACCCGACAGCAACGAGGCCTGGTTCGCCCGGGCCCGGCGGGTGATCCCGGGCGGGGTCGACTCGCCGGTGCGGTCCTTCGCCTCGGTCGGGGGGACGCCCTACACGGTGGTGCGGGGCGAGGGGGCCCATGTCTGGGACGTCGAGGGCCGGCGCTACATCGACATGGTCCAGTCCTACGGGGCCGTCCTCCTCGGCCACGCCCACCCGGTGGTGACGAGAGCCATCGCCGAGGCGGCCCGGCAGGGCACCACCTTCGGGGCCCCGACCGAAGGCGAGGTGCGGCTGGCCGAGACGATCTGCGACCGGGTGCCGGGCTGCGAGCAGGTGCGGCTCGTCTCCTCGGGGACCGAGGCGGCCATGAGTGCCATCCGGGTGGCCCGGGGCTACAGCGGCCGGGACCGGATCATGAAGTTCGAAGGCTGCTACCACGGCCACGCCGACGCCCTGCTGGCCGGGGGCGGCTCCGGGGTGGCCACCCTCGGGCTCCCGGATTCGGCCGGGGTGCCCCGGTCGGCCGTGGCCGACACGGTCGTCGTCCCCTACAACATCGTCCCGGCGGTCGACGAGACCGTGGCCTGTGTCATCGTCGAGGTCATCGCCGCCAACATGGGGCTGGTCGAACCGGGGCCGGGGTTCATCGCCGGACTGCGCCGGGCCTGCGACGACGCCGGGGCCCTGCTGGTGTTCGACGAGGTCATCACCGGTTTCCGTCTCGGCCCCGGCGGGGCCAGCGCCTGGTCCGGGATCAAGCCCGACCTCTGGTGCTTCGGCAAGGTGATCGGCGGCGGCCTCCCGGTCGGCGCCTTCGGGGGCCGCCGTGAGGTCCTCTCGGTCCTCGCCCCCGACGGCCCGGTCTACCAGGCCGGCACCCTCTCGGGGAACCCACTGGCCACGGCGGCCGGACTGGCCGTCCTCGAGGCCGTCGGCGAGGCCGACTACAAGACCCTCGGCAGCCGGGCCACCCGCTTCGCCGCCGGCCTGGCCGAGGCCGTGGCTTCGGCCGGCCTGCCCGTGCAGGTACCGGTGGTCGGGCCCCTCGTCGGGCTCTTTTTCAGCGACCGGCCCGTGACCGACTATGTGATGGCCAAGGAGTCGGCGGCCGGCGGTCTCTATGCCCGCTTCTTCGGCGCCATGCTCGCACGCGGGGTGGCCCTCGCCCCCGGTCCCTACGAAGCGATGTTCCCCGGCCTCGCCCACACCGACGAGATCCTCGACACCGTCGTGGCCGCCGCCGGCGACGCCGCCCGGGCCATCGCTCCCGGCTGACCGGTAACCGTTGACCGGCACCCGCTGACCGGCACCCGCTGACCGGCACCCGTTGAGCGGCACCGGTTGACCGGGCCGGGACGGCTGATGGCGTCGGGCCGGGACGCCGACATCTTCGCCTACGGCGACGCCGGCCTGCTGGTTCTGCGCCGGTCCCGTGACGGCCGCTCGATGGTGACCGAGGCCAAGGTCATGGAGTACGCCGCCGGTCACGGCTACCCGGTCCCGGCCGTCGACCATCTGAACGACGACGGGACCGATCTGGTCATGGAACGGGTCGACGGTCCGTCGATGGCCCAGTTCCTCGGGCGCCGGCCCTGGACCCTCGGGGCCACCGGGGCGCTGCTCGGCGACCTCCACCGGCGGCTCCACGAGATCCCGCCCCCCGACTGGCTGACGCCGGGCCCCGGTCCCGAGGGTGGCAGTTTCCTGCACCTGGATCTGCACCCGCTCAACGTCATCATGGGGGCGTCGGGTCCGGTGGTCATCGACTGGACCAACGCCCGGCGGGGCCGGGCCGCCTTCGATGTGGCGCTCACCTGGGTGCTGATGACGGCGGGGCAGATCCCGGGGAACCGGCTCAAGGCGGCCCTCATGGGGCGGGCCCGGGGCCTGCTCGTCGACGGCTTCCTGGGCGGCTTCGACCTGACCGAGGTGTCGGCCACGATGCGGGCCGTGGTCGAGTGGAAGGTCACCGATCCGCACATGTCGGAGGCCGAGCAACGCCGCATGTGGGCCGTCGTGTCGAAGGTCGAAGCCCCCGGAGCCGCCTGACCCGGCCCCGATGGGGCGACAGGTGGCCGTCGGGCAGCCGTCGGGTGGCCGGAGACCACCTCGACCCTTCGTTACCATGCGCCCATGGACGCAGCCGAAGCCCTGGCGGTCGACGTGGGGGCGGCGCCGGGCGGCGCCCCAGTGGTGAGTGACCCGGTGGTGAGTGAACCCATCTCCCCCGTCGAGCCGAGCGTGCCGGCCGGCACCCTGCCCCGGGATCCGGAGACGCCCTGGGTGGCCCCGTCCTGGTTCGTCGGGCTGCTCATCATCGGGGCGGTGGTCACGGTCTGTGCCGGGATCGTCCTGCGCTTCTGGACGCGCTCGGATATGTGGCTCGACGAGGCCCTGACCTTCGACATCGCCCGACTACCTCTGAGCCACCTCCAGGGAGCTCTCAAGCGCGACGGCGCGCCGCCTCTCTACTACGTGCTCCTGCATTTCTGGATCAGGGTGTTCGGCCCCTCCAACCTGGAGGTCCGATCGCTGTCGGGGGTGCTCAGTTGCGCCACCCTGCCCTTCGTCTGGATCGCCGGCCGCCGCATCGGCGGTCGGACCGTGGCCGCCGGAGCCGTCGTCCTCGTGGCCTCTTCTCCCTTCGCCGTCCGTTACGCCACCGAGAACCGGATGTACGCGTTGGTCGCCTTCCTGACGGCGGCCGGCCTGGTGGCCATGCAGCGCGCCCTCGAGAAACCGACAGTCGGCAACCTCGTCGGGGTGGGCCTGGCGGCGTCGCTTCTGCTCTACAGCCAGTACTGGGCTCTCTATCTGGTCGGGGTGACCGGGTTGTGGTTGGCCTGGCAGTGGTGGCGCGGCGACGGGTCACGCCGGCGCAACGCCCGGGCCACCCTCGGTGCCGTGATCGTGGGTTGTGCCACCTTCATCCCCTGGGTGCCGACGTTTCTCTATCAGTCGAAGCACACGGGGACGCCCTGGGCCGTCCCGGCCGACTTCGCCGCCCTCGTGAACGCCGTGACCTCCTTCGCCGGCGGTGCCACCAACCAGGGTCGGGCCCTGGCCCTTCTCTACTTCGCCTTGGCCGGACTGGGTCTGTTCGGCATCGCCGGCGGGATCCGCCACATCGTGCTCGACCTGCGCACCCGGCCCGAAGGTCGGGGCCTGGCCATCGTCACGGTGGGGACCCTGGCCGTGGCCGTCGTGGGCGGCTACGCCAGCCGCAGCGCCTTCCAGGCGCGCTACGCGTCGGTGATCTTCGTGCTCCTGGCCCTGCTGGTGGCCATGGGGTTCGCCACCTTCACCGACCAACGCATCCGGGCCGGGGTCATGGCCGCCACTGTCGTCTTCGGGATCGCCGGGAGCGTGCCCAACATCTGGACGAGCCGGACCCAGGCCGGCCAGGTGGCGACGGCCCTGGCCAAGCTCGGTCGACCCGGGGACGTCGTCGCCTTCTGCCCCGACCAGCTGGGCCCGTCGGTGTACCACGTGCTGCCCCCGAGCCGGTATTCGGAGATCACCTTCCCCCGGGAGACCGGGCCCCAGTTCGTGAACTGGGTCGACTACGCCGACGCCACCGCCGCCGGCAACCCGGTCCAGTTCGCCAGCCGCCTGGAGAGCATGGCGACCTCGGCCCACAGCATCTGGTACGTCTGGGCGCCGGGCTACGAGACGTACCACACCAAGTGCGAAGATATCGAGAACGACCTGCTCGCCGACCACACCCTCGTGGGTCGCACGATCTTCCCGTTCACCCAGGTCATGAACTCGTCGACCCTTTACGAGGACATGGAGCTGGTCCAGTTCACCCACGTGCCTGCGGCGGGGTAGTTGCCATGGACAATGACTGTGCCGGGCTCAGGTCGGGGCCCGGGAGTGCCGAAGGTCATCACGACACCATCGTGTGACGCGCGCCTCCCAGGGTCGGTGGGACCCGCATAGGAACGGAGATGTGAGAATGACGCCAGTGACCGACGCCGAAGACCTCCGCCTTGATGGTGTCGTCGTGGCCGGCACCACCCCGGACGGGCCCGCCGCGGTGACCGGCCTGTCCCTCGTCTTGGACGCCCGGGGGATGACCGTCATCGTCCCCGGAGGCGGCCAACCCCGCACGGCCCCCTGGACGAGCGTCTCGGTGCCCCGGTTCCGCTCCTCGGCCACCCTGCCCGACGGCACTCCGGCCACCGCCCTGGCCGTCGACGCCGGTGGTCGTCCCCTCGAGTTCCTCGTCCCCACCCACGCACTGCCCACCGACCTGGCTCCCACCCTCGAGGCCAAGGTCACCGCCCTGGCCACCCGGTACGGGGCGACTCCCGCCGCGCCCGTGGCACAGACCGCGGCGCCGGCGGCGGCACCACCGACTGCCGCGCCCGCGCCACCGACTGCCGCGCCCGCGCCGCCCACCGCTGCGCCTGCGCCGCCTTCGGCATCGGCACCGTCTGCACCGGCCCCGGCCCCGCCGACGTCGCCGTCGGTGCGGCCGCCGGTCGTGACGGCTCCTCCTACGCCGACGGCATCGGCACCTCCGCCACCGGCCCCACCGGCACCTCCGATGCCGGCACCCGTCGTCACTCCGACCCCCGCCACCATCCCGACGGCGACGGCCCCTCCACCTCCGCCCCCCCCGCCGCCCCCTCCTCCTCCTCCGCCCCCGCCTCCGGTCGCCGAGGCAAGAACGACCACGCCCCTCGTCGAGACTCAGCCGAAGCCGACCGGGGCCAACCCGCCGACCGGGATGACCGCGCCGGCAGGCCCCACCCCACCAACCGGGGCCGCTCCGCCTCCCCCGCCTCCCCCGCCTCCCCCTCCTCCTCCGCCCCCGCCCCCGCTTCCGGTCGCCGAGGCAAGAACGACCACGCCCCTCGTCGAGACTCAGCCGAAGCCGACCGGGGCCAACCCGCCGACCGGGATGACCGCGCCGGCAGGCCCCACCCCACCAATCGGGGCCGCTCCGCCGCCCCCGCCTCCGCCGCCTCCTCCGCCTCCGGCGCCCATGGGCGCTGTCGGCGGCAGGGTGCCTGTGCCTGTGCCGGTCCCCGAGAAGGGTGATCTGACCACGCCGATCAAGGAAGCAGACAAGGTCGAAGCGACGGACAGGCTGGCCACAAAGGACGATATATTCAAGCGGGGTGAGCCGACGCTGAAGGCAGGACCGACCGAGAAGGTCGCGCCCACGACGCCTGGCGCGCCCTTGACGCCCGCGGCGCCGACGGCGACCACCGTCACCCCGGGGACGACAGTTCCGGCAAGGAAGGTGGAGGAGACGACGAAGATGGGGGCCCCGGACAAGACCAGCGAGCCCGCCAAGACGGGCGACGCCGCCAAGGCCTCTGACGCCGCCAAGGCCGCCGACGCCGCCAAGACCACCGAGAGGCCGGAGGCCACCGAGGTTCCGCCGGGCCGGTTCGTCGGTTCCGCGGCCATGTCCGGGGCAGCGGGTGCGGCGGGTGCGGCGGGCGTATCCGGCTCCTCGGGGGCGTCGGGATCGGGAACGCCGTCATCGTCGGAGGATGAGCCTCTGTCCAAGGAGGAGGAGCGCGACCAGCTCACGCCGCCGCCGGTCGCCGTTCGTCACCGGCGGGTGTCGGGCCGGATCGTCATCCTCGTCGTCGTGATCCTCCTGGTGATCGGGGGGCTCGGCGGTTGGTACTACCAGCGCCACCACTCGTCGTCGTCGCCCCGACCGGTGGCGCCGACCCAGACGCAGACCGTGGCCGACGAGGCCCTGGCCCGGCAGGTAGGCATCCAAGCGGCCGATCTCCCCGGCTGGACCTCGGTCGCCACCTTGACCGGGAACGCCTTCGCCTCCGAAGCGAGCAGTTCCCCGGCGGCCACGGCGGCCTTCACCAAAGCGTCGAGTGCCCTGGCGGGATGCCTGAAGGTCCCCGCCCTCGATGTCACCCGCGCCTTCGGGGCTCCTTCTCGGAACCGGGTGGCGACGTCGTCCAGCCCCACCTACGTCTCTCCGGCGGCCGGCGGGACGGCGGCCAACTCCGTCGTCGACGTGATGCGGGCGCCGGCGGCCGAGCGCGGCGATGACAAGGTCTTCTCGAATCCGGCGCTCTTCGCCACCTGCTACCAGAGCTACGCCACGACGATGTTGCCCTACGCCATACCGACTTCGGCGGCGGCGGCGGACCCGTTCACATCGGTGACGGTGGCGGAGGCCACGGTGGCCTCGCCGCCGAGCAGCCGCGTCCACACCCAGGGCTTCGTGATCACCCGCACCCGGACCGGGAGCCCTCTCGTCACCACGGCCGTGGCCATCTTCGGCGGCCGCATGCAGGCGACCCTGAACCTCACCAGTCCGGCCGCCTTCCCGACGACGACCGGGAGCTCGCTCATAAGTGTCGTCGAGGGACGGGTCGCCGGGAACCTGCCCGCCATCAAGTCGAAGTAGAGCTCAGGAGGTCTGGACGGCCCGGGCGATGGTGGCCATGGCCCGGTAGGCGGCCTCGGCCGGGCCGACCTCCTCGGGCCGCAACAGGTTGGCCATGATCCGCAGCAGCCAGCCCATGATGCTCTTCGAGTGCATCCCGGTCTGGACGCAGGCCCGCATGACATCGGGGTTGCTGATCATGCGGACGAAATCACGCGCCACCCGGTAGTAGAGGCCGTAGGCGTCCTCGAGCTCGGCCGAGAAGTCGGCGATGGTGGCCTCCCCGCCCCCTGACAGGGCACGGCCGAGACAGGCGGCGGCCAGCCGGCCGGTCTCGTAGCCGTAGGCGATCCCCTCGCCGTTGAAGGGGTTGATGGCCCCCGAGGCGTCGCCGATCACGAGCGTCGTGGGGCCCATCCGGGGGGCCACCGACAACCCCATCGGGAGCTTCCCTCCGGTCGGGGGGCCACAGGAGGCCTCGGGGGAGAGCTCCCAGTACTGAGGCGCCGCCTGCACGAAGGTGTCCATCAGATGGCTCGTGTTGACGCCCTTCCAGCGGCCCTCGACGCTCAGCAGCCCCACCCCGACGTTCACCCGGCCGTCACCGAGGGGGAAGATCCATCCGTAACCGGGGACCACCTTGCCCGAGCCGTCGCGGATGTCGAGGTGGGACTCGATGAAGGTGTCGTCGTGGCGCGGCGACCGGTAGTAGCCCCGCAGAGCCATCCCCATCGGGTAGGACCGGTCGCGGTTGGTCCCGAGGGCCCGGCCGAAACGGGAGTTGGCCCCGTCGGCCACCACCACGTAACGGGCCCTGACTTCGATGGTCCGGCCGCCGTCGATGTCGCGGACCACCGCCCCCACGCAGCGGGGCAGGCTGCCATCAGCGCCGTCGTCGCCGAACGAGGCGCCCTCCACCATCGGTGACAGCGCCTCGGCGCCCTCCCACAGGTGGGCACCGGCCTTCACCGCCCGCTCGGACACGATCTGATCGAGATCGTGCCGGGTGATGACGTAGCCGTAGGGCGGGAACGAGGGGTGGGCCGGCCAGGGCAGGTCCATCGTCATCCCGTAGGCGCAGGAGCGCAGACCGTCGAAGCGGTGGGCTGCGGTGAGCGACGATTCGAGACCCATGTCGGCCAGTTGGCGCACCGACCGCGGCGTGAGGCCGTCACCGCAGGTCTTCTCACGCGGGAAGTGTTTCTTCTCGACCACCACCACGTCCCACCCGGCGTCGGCCAGCCAGTAGGCGCAGGCCGCGCCCGAGGGGCCGGCGCCGATGATGAGGACGTCGTGGACCGAGCCGTCGTCGACGATCGGCGGCCGGGCCGCGTCGGTGGCGCGTGAGGTGGCGCCGGCTGCGTCGTCCATGTCTGAGATCGTAGGTCCCACCCGAGCGCGGCGACACCTCGGCGGAGCCTTCCCGATGTGCTTGGCGCGAAGGCGCCGTGGTAGAACCGGACCCGGCCATGGACCAATACCTGCCCATCGTGGTGCTCCTGGTGCTGGGCGTTCTCTTCGCCGCCCTCTCCTTCGTGGCGTCCTCCCTCCTCGCTCCCCGCAAGCGGCCGACGACGGCCAAGCGCGCCCCCTACGAGTGCGGGATCGTCCCCGACCGTGAACCTCCCCAGCGTTTCCCGGTCCGCTTCTACCTGGTGGCCATGATCTTCATCATCTTCGACATCGAGATCGTCTTCCTCTATCCCTGGGCCGTGATCTTCCGCCAGCTCCGCACCTTCGGGCTCATCGAAGTTATCGTCTTCGCCGCCGTTGTCTTCGCCTCCTTCCTCTACCTCGTGAGCAACGGCGCTCTCGACTGGGGTCCGGCCAAGCACATGCGGCCCGCCCTCTCCGATGTCCGCCGGACGACCCAATCGACCATCGCCCGTGTCGGGCCCGACGCCGGGCCCCCGACGGGCCGGGCGGCCTAGCGGCAGGGGAGCCAAGGGTGGGCCTCGAGGACCTGCAGCACAATTTCCTGACCGCCCGGCTCGAGGACCTGGTCAAGTGGTCCCGCCGCAACAGCGTCTGGCCCGTGACCTTCGGCCTCGCCTGCTGCGCCATCGAGATGATGGCCGTCGGGACGGCCGACTACGACATCTCCCGTTTCGGCATGGAGGTCTTCCGGGCATCGCCGCGCCAGGCCGACCTCATGATCGTGGCCGGCCGGGTCTCACAGAAGATGGCCCCGGTGCTCCGTCAGGTCTACGACCAGATGATGGAGCCCAAGTGGGTCATCTCCATGGGCGTCTGCGCCTCGACCGGCGGCATGTTCAACAACTACGCCATCGTCCAGGGCGTCGACCAGATCGTCCCCGTCGACGTCTACGCGCCCGGCTGCCCGCCGGCTCCTGAGACTCTCCTGCACACGATCCTGACCCTCCACGAGAAGATCCGGACCGGCGAGATCACCCGCCGACCGGAGCCGGCCGCGGCCCGCTCCGAGGAGCTCGCCGGCTGGACCCCCGACCGTCCCGACGATGTCCACGTCCGGACACCCCGATAGATGACGCCGATGAGTGACACCGATGAGTGACACCGATGAGTGACACCGATGAGTGACACCGATGAGTGACACCGATGAGTGACACCGATGAGTGACACCGATGAGTGACACCGCGGCGCTGGCCGCCCTGCCGCCGGCCGGTGTGCCGGTATCGACCTCGACCGGTCAGGACGTCATCTTCCCCACCGCGGCGCAGTACCACGACACGGTGACGGCCTACAAGGTGGCCGGCTTCGCCATGCTGGCCGATCTCACGGCCACCGACTACCTCGCGCACCCCGGCCGCACGCTCCCCGAGGGCGTCGGCCCCGAGCGCTTCGAGCTGGTGACCGGACTGCTGTCGTTGTCGGCCGCCCGCCGCGTCCGCATCCGGGTCCAGGTACCCGAGAACGCGGCCACGGTCGCCTCGGTGTGGGACCTCTACCCCGGGGCCGAGGCCCTGGAGCGCGAGGTCTTCGACATGTTCGGGATCCGCTTCACCGGCCACCCCGACCTCACCCGGATCCTCATGCCCGAGGACTGGGAGGGCTATCCGCTGCGCAAGGACTACGGGGTCGGCCGGGTCCCCGTCCAGTTCAAGGAAGCCCCGGGGCCCCGATGACCGAGGAGGAGACACCGAGGGTCGACCTGACCACGCCGAGCGGCCTCATCGGGGAGACCCAGGAAGGTGCGCAGGAGCTGCTGCCGCGTACCGAGACGTCCCCGGCCGAGCTCGGCCGCGAGCGGGGCTCGGTGCTGCGGGTCCCCGAGGACACCCAGTCCGGTGACCCCTCGGACATCGACCTCGAGGCACCCGACGACGAGACCATGATCATCAACTTCGGGCCCCAGCACCCCTCCACCCACGGGGTGCTGCGTCTGATGATGGAGCTCGACGGCGAGACCGTCATACGGACCAAGCCCATCATCGGCTACCTCCACACGGGCATGGAGAAGACGGGCGAGGAGCTCACCTACCAGCAGGGGGCGACCAACGTCACCCGCATGGACTACCTCTCCCCGCTCACCAACGAACTGGTCTTCTCCATGGCCACCGAGGCCCTGCTCGGCATCGAGCTGCCGCCGCGGGCCATCTGGATCCGGATGCTCTTGTCGGAGCTGCAGCGGGTGTCCTCCCATCTCATGTGGCTGGCCACCAACGGCATGGACCTCGGATCCACCACCATGATGATCTTCGGTTTCCGTGAGCGTGAGCTCGTCCTCGGCTTCTTCGAGAAGACCACCGGCCTGCGCATGAACCACAACTTCATCCGTCCCGGCGGCACCGCCGCCGACCTGCCCGACGGCTGGGAGGACGACGTCGTCGTCATCATCGACACCATCGAGGCCCGGCTCGACGACTACGACCAGCTCATCACCGGTCAGCCCATCTTCCGGGAACGGACCGAAGGCGTGGGTGCCATCACCGCCGACGAGGCTCTGGCCCTGTCGGCCACCGGGCCCATCCTGCGCTCCACCGGCATCGCCTGGGACCTGCGCCGGACCATGCCCTACCTGGCCTACGACAAGGTCGACTTCGACGTCATCATCGGCACCTTCGGTGACAACTTCGACCGCTACGCCATCCGCTTCAACGAGGTCCGCGAGTCGATCAAGATCATCCGCCAGGTCCTCGACCGGATGCCGGCCGGCGACTACCGGGTCCAGGACAAGAAGGTCACCCCGCCGCCGCGTGCCCGCATCGACGAATCGATGGAAGCCCTCATCCACCACTTCAAGATCTTCACCGAGGGTTACAAGGTTCCCGAGGGCGAGGTCTACACGGCCATCGAGTCCCCCCGGGGCGAGATCGGCTGCTACATGGTGTCCGACGGCTCGGCCAAGCCCTACCGGATGCACATCCGCGGCCCCTCCTTCGTGAACATGCAGAGTCTCCCCGTCATGCTCCGCGGCGGTCTCGTGGCCGACGCCATCGCCACCACCTCCTCGGTCGACCCCGTCATGGGGGAGTCCGACCGATGAGCGGGTCGGTTCGATGAGCGGGTCGGCTCGATGAGCGAGACGCACCTGACCCCCGAGGTGATGGCGCGCGCCCGCGAGATCGTGGCGCTGTACCCGCACCCGCGTTCGGCGCTCATCCCGTTGTGCCATCTGGCGCAGGAGCAGGACGGCTGGTTGCGGCCCGAGGCCATGGCCGAGATCGCCGAGCTGGTGGGCATCACCCCGGCCGAGGTGCTGGGCACGGCCACCTTCTACGACATGCTCCACACCGACGCCGTCGGGACCTACGTGATCTCGGTGTGCACGAACATCGCCTGCATGCTGCGGGGCGCCTACGAGCTTCTCGACCATGCCGAGACCAAGCTGGGCACCCGCACCGGTTCGACCACGGCCGACGGCATGTTCACCCTGGAGGACGCCGAGTGCCTGGCCGACTGCGGCCGGGCCCCCTGCCTGCAGGTGAACCACCGCTTCTTCGGCGACGTCACCCCCGGGAGCTTCGACGCACTGGTCGACGATCTGGCCGCCGGGCGGCTCACCGACACCGTTCCCCATCACGGGACCCTCGTCCGGGTCCGACGCGACGGAGGACTGCGGGTCGACGACGAGGCGCTGCGGGCCGAGCGCCAGGCCGCCGCCGCGGCCAGGGCCGAGCGGGCCGCCGCCGCGGCCGGGTCGTCGGGCGGCGGCTCCGATTCCGGCGGTCCCGCCGGCGCCAAGGGCGGCCGCTGATGGCCATCACCGACCCACCGAAGATCGTGACGTCACGGCTCGGCTACGAGGACTCCCACACACTCGAGCGCTACCTGGCCACGGGCGGCTACGAAGGACTGCGCCGGGCGCTCACGATGACCCCCGAGGCGGTGGCGGCCGAGGTCGACGCCGTCAGCCTGCTCGGCCGGGGCGGGGCCGGGTTCCCGGCCGGTCGGAAGTGGTCGATGTTGCGCCAGGCGCCCACCAGCTATCTGGTGGTGAACGGAGACGAGAGCGAGCCGGCCACCTTCAAGGACCATCTCCTGGTCGAGCGCGACCCGCACCAGCTGGTCGAGGGTGTGGTCATCGCCTCCTACGCCCTGCAGGTGACGACCGTCTTCATCTATGTGCGCGGTGAGTTCGCCTTGGGACTCGAACGGGTGACGACGGCCGTCAACGACGCCTACGCCCACGGGGCCGTCGGCCGTGACATCTTCGGATCCGGCTTCTCGGTCGACATCGTGGTGCACCCCGGGGCCGGTGCCTACATCTGCGGCGAGGAGACGGCTCTGCTCGAGAGCCTCGAGGGCAAGCGCGGCTTCCCCCGCATCAAGCCGCCGTACTTCCCGGCCGCCATCGGCCTCTACGGCGAGCCGACGGTGGTGAACAACGTCGAGACCCTGTCCAACCTGCCCTGGATCATGACCAACGGATCCGATGCCTTCAAAGCGCTCGGTGAGGGGCGTTCCACCGGCACCCGGCTCTTCGCTCTGGCCGGGCACGTGAAGAAGCCCGGGGTCTACGAGGTCGAGATGGTGAAGACGACTTTCCGCGACCTGATCTACGCCCCGGTCCTCGGCGGCGGCATCCCGGGCGGGCGGGAGCTGAAGGCCATCATCCCCGGCGGGGCCTCGGCCCCGTGGTTCGGACCGGACCAGGTCGACCTGCCGCTCGGTCAGGACGAGGTGGGGGCGGCCGGTTCCATGCTCGGGTCGGGTTCGGTGGTGGTGATGGACGAGTCCACCTGCGTGGTGCGGGCCGCCTGGCGGATCACCCGGTTCTTCTGGCGCGAGTCCTGTGGCCAGTGCACGCCCTGTCGGGAGGGCAGCGGGTGGTTGGAGAAGATCCTGCGCCGCATCGAGGACGGCCAGGGACGCGAGAGCGATCTCGAGCTGCTCATGGACATCAGCGACAACCTCGCTCCGGGCGTGAGCTGGCCGCCGCAGCAGACGACGATCTGTGTTCTCGGCTCCTCCATCCCGTCCTCCATCGCCTCGGCCATCCGGATGTTCGGCGACGAGTTCCTCCTCCACATCAAGGACGGGGCCTGCCCCCTCGCCCATGACAGCGCGGGCCACGAGGGATCCGGCCATGTCTGATCCGGTCGTCACCTCGCACCACGGCATCGCCCCGTCGGTCGAGGCCGGGGCCACCGTCGACATCACCATCGACGGACGTCCCGTCACGGCCGGGGCCGGCGAGTTCCTGATCGCCGCGGCCGAGCGGTCCGGGGTCTTCATCCCCCGGTTCTGCTACCACCCGCGGATGAAGCCGGTGGGCATGTGCCGGATGTGTCTGGTCGAGGTGAGCGGACCGCGCGGGGCCACCCTGCAGCCGGCCTGTTATGTGGCCGTGGCCGAGGGCATGGATGTGGTCACCACCTCGGACAAGGTCAAGAAGGCCCAGGACGGCGTCCTCGAGATGCTGCTCGTGAACCACCCGCTCGACTGTCCGGTGTGCGACAAGGGCGGCGAGTGCCCCCTGCAGGACCAGGTCCTCGCCTACGGGCCGGGGGAGAGCCGGTTCCTCGAAGAGAAACGGCACTGGGCCAAGCCCATCCCCATCTCGGAGCTCGTCCTGCTCGACCGGGAGCGCTGCATCCAGTGCGGGCGCTGCGTGCGTTTCGCCAACGAGGTGGCGGGTGAAGCCCAGATCGACTTCCTCGGACGCGGCGACGCGGTGGAGGTGAACGTCTTTCAGGGCCACGCCTTCTCGTCGTACTTCTCCGGCAACACGGTGCAGATCTGCCCGGTGGGTGCGCTCACGGCCACCCCCTACCGGTTCACGGCCCGGCCCTGGGACCTCGATCAGGTGGAGTCGACCTGCACCCTGTGCGCCTTCGGCTGCCGGGCGGCGGTGCAGTCGTCGGCCAACCGGATCACCCGGCTGCTCGGGATGGACAGCGACCCGGTCAACCAGTCCTGGCTGTGCGACAAGGGACGGTTCGGTGCCGAAGCGCCGAACGCCGACAAGCGGCTAACCGAGCCGCTCGTGCGTCGGGGCCACTCGCTCGAGCCGGCGTCGTGGTCGGAGGCGCTGACCGTGGTCGGCAGCCGGCTGGCCGAGATCAAAGCGGCCCAGGGGGCGGCGGCCATCGGGGTGATCGGCGGGGCGCGGTTGTCCAACGAGGACGCCTACGCCTGGGCCAAGTTGGCCAAGGGGGTGCTCGGCACCGACTCGGTCGACGCCCAGTTGGGCGACGGGCTGCCGGCCGAGCTGATCGCCGCGCTGCCGCGGGCCACCATCGACGAGGCCTGCGCGGCGCGTTGTGTGGTCGTGCTGTCGGGCGATCTGCGCGAGGAGCTCCCGGTGCTCTTCCTGCGCATCCGGGAGGCGGCCCTCGACAAGGGTGTGGCTCTCGTCGAGCTGACCTACGGAGCCGGATCGCTCACGCCCTACGCCACGGCGTCGCTGGCCTACCGGCCCGGCGAGGCGGCCTCCATCGTGCGCGCCCTGGCCGGCGCGGGCGGCGACCGTCCGGCGTCGATCGACGAATCGGTGTGGGCGGCGGCCACCGAAGCGGTCGGACGGACGGGCGGCGACGGAGTGGTGGTGATCCTCGGTCGGCCGTCGCTGGCCGAGGACGGTGCGCTCGTGGCCGAGGCGGCGGCGGCCATGGCCGAGGCGTGGCCGTCGGCCCGTTTCCTGCCGGCCCTGCGCCGGGGGAACGTCATGGGGGCCATCGACATGGGTCTCGCCCCGGGTTTGCTGCCGGGCCGGGTGTCACTCGATGACGGCCGGGCCTGGTTCGCCGAGGCTTGGGGATCGGTGCCGGCATCTCGGGGGCGCGATGCGGCCGGCATCCTCGGGGCACTGGCCGATGGCACCATGGCGGCCCTGGTATTGGTGGGGGCCGATCCCTTCAGCGATTTCCCCGACGGCACGCTGGTGGCCGAGGCGCTCGCCGAGGCTGACTTCGTGGTGGCGGTGGACGGGTTCCTGTCATCGTCGGCGGCGCTGGCCAACGTCGTGCTCCCGGCGGCCATCGTCCACGAACGGTCGGGGACGACGACGAACATCGAGGGACGGGTGACCCGTCTGGGGCAGAAGCTGGTGGCCCCGGGCCAGTGCTGGCCCGACTGGATGATCGCCTCGGAGATAGCGGCGCGCCTCGAGGCTGATCTGGGGGTGGAGAACATCGCCGACATCTGGGACGAGATCGAGCGGCTGGCCCCCTCCCATGCCGGTATCACGCGGGCCGCGCTCGAGGCCCCCTCGGCGCGCGACGGCATCATCGCCCCGTTGACGGCGGCCAAGGTGACCTTGTCCCGACGGCTGTCGCCCGAGCCGTTCGATCCCATGGCCACGCCGGGCATCGAATCGGTCGAAGCCCAGGGGGCGCCGCCGCGGACCGGGGGAGCCGAGCCCTTGGGGGGCGAGAGCAGCGCCGACGGCGCCGCCCACGGCGCCCCCGACGGTGCCGACAGCGGTGCCGCCGGCGCCGGCGGATCGCGGCCGAAGACCCTGCGCTGGCCCCAGCCGGTGACCACGGCGACATTGCCGGCACCGGACAGCTACTCGGTCAGGCTCGTCTCGGGCCGACGGCTCTACGACCGAGGCGTGCTTCTCGGCGCCTGTGCGTCCCTGGCGTCGCTGGTGGAGTCGGCCGCGGTGCGGGCCCATCCCCACGATCTCGAGAAGCTCGGGATCGGAACCGGCGGTCCGGTCCGGGTCCGCTCGGCCCGTGGTGAGGTCGTCCTGGAGGCCGTGGCCGACGTGACGGTGCCGCGCGGGGTGGCGGCGATCGACTTCAACCTCGACACCGACGGCCCCCACACCGACGGCCCCCACGGCGACGGCCCCCACAGCGACGCGAGGACGGCGGCCGCCGCCATCATCGACTCCCGGCATTCCGTCGTCGATGTGCGGATGGAGACGCCATGAGCACAGCCCCGCTCGCCGCCGTCGTGCATGTCCTGGCCCTCGGGGATCCGCTCTTCGCCCGCGGGGTGACCTGGGCGGTGCTGTTGATCGTGGTCATCAAGGTGGTGGTGGCCTTCGCCGTTCTGATGGTGTCGGTCATGCTCATGATCTGGTTCGAGCGCAAGGTCATCTCGGACATGCAGGCGCGTATCGGACCCAACCGGGCCGGTCCGTGGGGTCTGCTGCAGACGCTGGCCGACGGCACCAAGCTCTTCTTCAAGGAAGACCTCATGCCCGAGCGGGCCGACCGGGTGGTGTTCAAGCTGGCGCCCTATCTGGCGCTGCTGCCCGCCTTCCTCGCCTTCACCATCGTCCCCGTCGGGGGGCTCGTCACCGTCGCCGGTCACACCTTCGAGCTGCAGGTGGCCGATCCGCCGGTGGGGATCCTCTTCCTGCTGGCCATGTCGTCGGTGTCGGTCTACGGGGTCATGTTGGCCGGTTGGTCGTCGGGGTCGAAGTACCCCCTGTTGGGCGCGGTGCGGGCGTCGGCCCAGATGATCTCCTACGAGGCGGCCATGGGGATGTCGGTGGTCATGGTGGTGCTCGTGGCCGGCACGCTGTCGACGCGGGCCATCATCGACAAGCAGGCCACCACGTTCTTCACCAGCTGGAACCTGATCCGCACCGGCGTCATACCGTTCGTGCTGTTCATGATCGCCATCACGGCCGAGCTGCAACGGCCGCCCTTCGACCTGGCCGAGGCCGACACCGAACTGGTGGGCGGCTTCCACACGGAGTACGCCTCGATCCGTTTCGCTCTGTTCTTCCTGGCCGAGTTCATGAACGTGATCACCATGTCGGCGGTGGTGGTGACGCTGTTCCTCGGCGGTCCCGACGGACCGACCCCCCACATCTACATCCTGTCGTGGGTCGTCCCCATCCTCTGGTTCCTGGGCAAGACGGTGCTGTTCCTCTTCCTCTACGTGTGGCTACGGGCGGCGCTGCCCCGGCTGCGCTACGACCAGCTCATGGACCTGGGATGGAAGGTGCTCATTCCCTTGTCGCTCGGATGGGTGCTCCTGGTGGCCGCCGTACTGGTGGGCGGATGGTGGGGCGCGGGGATCTTCCTCGGCATGCTGGCGGCCTTCGCCCTGCTGGTGAGGGCGGTGGTGGTGGGGTCGGGCCGCAACCGGGAATCGGACCGGGCCGCCGCCGGGCCCGGAGGCGGCGATCCCCGGGGCGACGGTGTCGGGTACGGCGGCCGGTTCTCCCATCCGGAAGCGGAGACGGTCGGGCCCATGGCACCGGGACCGGTGGCCCCGGTACCGGGCCCGGTGGGACCGGGGACGGTCGGACCATGAGCTTCTTCAGCTTCTTCGGCGGCTTCAAGGTCTCGCTGCAGCAGATGGCCAAGACCCGGGTCACCTGGCAGTACCCGTTGGAGAAGAAGCCGAAGGCGAACCGGGTGCACGGGCGCCACGTCCTCAACCGTTACGAGGACGGGATGGAGAAGTGCATCGGCTGTGAGCTGTGTGCCGGGGTGTGCCCGGCCGACTGCATCTACGTCCGCGGCGCCGACAACCCGCCGGGCGACCCGGTCTCACCCGGGGAGCGTTACGGGTTCGTCTACGAGATCAATTACCTGCGCTGCATCCACTGCGACATGTGTGTCGAAGCGTGCCCGACCGAGGCCATCACCGAGACGAAGCTCTTCGAGTTCTCGTTCACCAACCGCGCCGATGCCATCTACACGAAGTCCGAGCTGCTGGTGGGCGACGACGGTCGGCCGCAGCACTTGCCCTGGGAGGACTGGCGCGAAGGCGACGACCTCTTCACATCGGCCTGGATGCGGGCCACGTCGCCTTCGGGCAACGCCGCCTACGAGGGTCGGGTGCAGTGGTCGGGGGAGCTCGGCTACGGGGTGCGGGCCCCCGAGGGTGGCCAGAGCGGTCTGCGTGACGACGCCGCCACCGGTATCCGGGAGATCCGCGACGTGTACTCGGCCCATCTCGACGACTGGGAACGCAACGCCGACCAGCGGGGCCCCGAAGGGATGCGCAACCGGCTGAAGGCCCACATCGCGCTGCGCAAGGCCAGCATCCGCATTCCGGGACGACCCCGGCGCACCCCACCGAGCCTGCCGGCGTCGGTGCCTCCGGAGGGGGAGGGCTGATGGCCACCGGTGTCGTCACCGGGCACCTGATGCCGTTGCTGGCCACGTCGACGTTGACCGACCGACTGACCTTCGCCATCGGGGCCACCATCATCATCCTCGGCGCCGTCGGGGTCGTGATCTCGCGCAACCCGGTGCACGCGGCGCTGATGCTGGTGATGACGTTGTTCGGGGTGGCGGTGCTGTTCGTGGAGGAGGGGGCGAACTTCCTGGCCGCCGTGCAGGTGATCGTCTACGCCGGGGCCATCGTGGTTCTGTTCCTCTTCGTCATCATGTTCCTCGGTGTCGACCGCGAGGAGAACGTGGCCGAGGAGCCGCTTCCCTACCAGCGTCCGCTGGCTCTCGTGCTCGTGGTGCTCGGACTGGCGGGGCTGCTCGTTCTGGCCGTCGGCTCCCACTGGTCGCTCGGCCCGCAGCACGTGGCCGGAAGGGCGCAGAACCAGCCGGGCGGAGACGTGGCCGCGCTCGGGCGCAGCGTCTTCACCACCTATCTGTTCCCCTTCGAGATCACGGCCGCCCTGCTCGTGATCGCCGTGGTGGGGGCGGTGGTGCTGGCGCGCCGCCTGCGGCCGGAGTCGGCCGACGACGGTGACGAGGACGACGGCACCGATGCCCCTCCCGGCGCCGAGACGGTCGGGGCCGACGCCGGTGACGGCGCCGTGGAGTCGACGGAGTCGGTGGCCCGGGCGGTGGCGGGAACGGTGGCGGCCGCCCACGGGCGTTCGGACGACGAGAACGAGGAGGTGGACCGGTGAGCGTTCCGGGGCAGTGGTACCTCGCTCTGGGGGCCGTGCTGTTCAGCATCGGGGGGCTCGGGCTCCTGGTGCGGCGCAATGTGCTCGTGATGTTCATGTGCATCGAGCTCATGCTGAACGCGGCCAACCTGACCTTCGTCACCTTCGCCCGGATGCTCGATGACATCGGAGGCCAGGCGCTGGTGTTCTTCGTCCTGGTGGTGGCGGCGGCCGAGGTCGTGGTCGGCCTGGGCATCGTGGTGGCCATCTTCCGACGCCGTAGGAGCACGACAGCCGACGATCTGCACATCTTGAAGGGCTGACGGGGCCCACCGAACCGACAGGACCGACGGAAAAAACCCATGCTCCACGCCGCCTATCTCATGCCGCTGCTTCCACTGGCCGGCTTCGTCGTTCTGGCCGCCGCCGGTCGGCGGATCGGTGACCCGTGGGCGGGATGGCTGGGGACGGCCACGGTGGCAGGGTCCTTCGTGGTGGCCTGCATCACCTACGCCGGACTGCTCGGACGACCGGCGGGTCCGTCGCGGGAGTTCACGCAGACGCTGTTCAGCTGGATCCCAGTCGGGGGTCTGCAGATAAAGGCGGCTCTTCTCGTCGATCCGCTGTCGGTGACGATGGTCCTGTTCGTCACGGGGATCTCGACGCTGATCCACCTGTACTCGATCGGGTACATGAAGCGGGACAGGGACTACCCGAAGTTCTTCGTCTACCTGAACCTCTTCGTGGCCTCGATGCTGATCCTCGTCCTCGCCAACAACCTGGTGTTCACGTTCGTGGGGTGGGAAGGAGTGGGGCTGTGCTCCTACTGGCTCATCTCCTTCTGGTTCGGACGCGATACGGCAGCCAGTGCGGGGCAGAAGGCCTTCCTCTACAACCGGCTGGCCGACGTGGGTTTTCTCATCGCCATCTTCCTGGTGTTCGACAAGACGGGGACGGTCAACTATCTGGGGATCTTCAGCCGGGCCTCGCACATCGGGTCGGGGGGGCTGACGGCCATCTGTCTCCTTCTGTTCATGGCCGCCGTGGGCAAGTCGGCGCAGATCCCGCTGTTCCCGTGGCTGGCCGACGCCATGGAGGGCCCGACGCCGGTGTCGGCCCTCATCCACGCGGCGACCATGGTGACGGCCGGGGTCTATCTCATGTGCCGGATCAGTCCGCTGCTGGCGCTGTCGGGCGACGCCCGGATCGTGGTGGCGTCCATCGGGGCGGCGACGGCCTTCGTGGCCGCCACCATCGCCTGCGCCCAGCAGGACATCAAGAAGGTGCTCGCCTACTCGACGGTGTCACAGCTCGGGTACATGTTCCTGGCCGTGGGGACCGGCGCCTACGAGGCGGCCATCTTCCTCATGGTGGCGCACGCCTTCTTCAAGGCGCTGCTGTTCCTCGGGGCCGGGTCGGTCATCCACGGGCTGCATGACGAGCAGGACCTCAAACGGATGGGGAACCTGCGGCGCTACATGAAGCTCACGGCCTTCACCTTCGGGATCGGCTTCCTGGCCATCGCCGGCATCCCGCCGCTGTCGGGCTTCTTCGCCAAGGGCGACATCTTGGACAACGCCTTCGCCCGCTACCCGGCGCTGTGGGTGGTCGGACTGGTGACGGCCGCCCTCACGGCGTATTACATGACGAGACTCTTCGTCCTCACCTTCTACGGCGAGGACCGGTGGCGCCAGACGTCGTCGGCCGGACACGGTGCGGGACACGGTGCCGGGGATGCCACCCCCCATGAGTCGCCCTGGGTGATGGCACTGCCGTTGGTGGTGCTGGCCGTGTTGGCGTTCGTCGGGGGCCTGCTCGATCTGCCCGGGCACCATCCGGGTTTCGACCCGTTGGGATGGCTCGGCCCGGTGTTCGGCACCGCTCTCTACCAGTCACATCAGTCGGGCGCTACGCAGTGGGTGCTCGGGGTGGTCGACGCCGTGGTGGCCGTGATCGGGCTGGGGTTGGGCTACTCGGTGTGGTCGCGCCGGACGGACAATCCGGCCCTCGAACCGGTGGTGCTGCAGAAGGCGTACTTCATCGATGACATCTACGACACGGTCATAGGGCGACCGGGTGAGGGGGTGGCCAGGTTCACCGCTGTCGTCATCGAAACCAAGGTCATCGACGGGGCCGTGAACGGGGTGGGTCGCCTGGCCCGGGGTGGGGGCGCCGTGTTGCGCAAGATCCAGACCGGCTTCGTGCGGCAGTATGCGCTCGGGATCACGCTGGGGGCGGTGGGGCTGCTGGCCTACATGTTGACGAGGGTGTCGTGACCCACGACAGCGCCTTCCCGTTCCTCACCGTTCTGATCCTGCTGCCGGCCGGCGCCGCCGTGGCGGCGGCCACGGTGCCGCGATCCATCGGGGAGCGGCGCCAGAGTCTGGTGGTGCAGGGGATCGGGTTGGCGGCCATGGCGGCCACGCTCGCTCTGGCCATCACCATCGCCGTGCGCTATCACGCCGGCAACGGCAGCTACCGGCTGGTGAGCGACCACCAATGGGCGCCGTCGCTCGGGATCTCGTGGCACCTGGGCGTCGACGGGATCTCGATCTTCTTACTGCTCATGTCGGCCGTGCTGTTCCCGTTGGTGCTGCTGGCCAGCAAGGTCAAGCGCGACCCGCGGGCGTTCGTGGCCTGGTTGCTGCTGCTCGAGGCGGCGTGCCTCGGGAGCTTCGTGGCCCTCGATCTCATCCTGTTCTTCCTGTTCTTCGAGCTGACCCTGGTGCCGGTGTACTTCATCGTGGCCGGCTGGGGATTCGCCCGGCGGGCCTACGCGGCCATGAAGTTCTTCCTCTACACCTTCCTCGGTTCGGCCTTCTTACTGGTGGGGATCGTGGCCGTGGCCGTCATCCACGAGCGGCAGACGGGGGTGTTCACCTTCGACCTGATGGCCCTCACCCACACGCATCTGGGACTCGGGTCACAGGTGCTGCTGTTCCTGGCTTTCACCTCGGCCTTCGCCGTGAAGGCCCCGATCTTCCCGTTCCACACGTGGTCCCCCGACGCCTACGGCGAGGCGCCGGTGGGTGGATCGGTGATCCTGGCCGCCGTCATGGCCAAGCTCGGGACCTACGGGATCATCCGCTTCGACCTGAGCCTGTTCCCGCGGGCGGTGGTCGACCTGGCCCCGCTGCTGCTCACCCTGGGGGTCGTGGGGATCCTGTACGGGGCCATCGTGGCCTGCGTCACGAAGGACCTGAAGCGTCTGGTGGCGTACTCGTCGCTGGCCCACCTGGGCTTCATCGTGTTGGGCACGTTCGCGCTCACCACGCAGGCGCTCACGGGCAGCGTCATCCAGATGGTCAACCACGGCCTCGTGATCGCCCTGCTGTTCATCGTCATCGGCTGGATCTACGAGCGGCGCAAGACGTGGCAGGCATCGGAGCTCCGGGGCCTGCAGCGGCCGGCGCCGATGTTGGCGGCCGTGTTCATGGTGGCCCTGCTGGCCTCGATCGGTCTGCCGGGACTGAACGGGTTCGTGGGGGAGTTCCTCATCCTGATCGGGACCTTCGTGACCCACCGGTGGTGGGCGGTGGTGGCCACGGGAGGGGTGGTGCTGGCCGCCATCTACATGCTGTGGGCCTACCAACAGGCCTTCCACCACGAGCCTGATGCGGCCAACGCCGACACGCCCGACATCAGCTGGCGCGACGGGGCCATCGTGGCCCCCCTCGTGATCCTCATCGTCTTCCTCGGGGTGTACCCGAAGCCGGTGCTCGACCGGATCACGCCGTCGGTCGACCTGCTCGTGGCCCATGTCGACCAGGCCACGGGCAAGAGCCAACCGGCGGTGTCCACCGGCGCAGCGGTGGGCGGACCCGAGCGGATGGCGGCCACGTCGACGGCCGCCGCCGTCACCGGGGGGCGGGGCCACACGGCGGTGGCCGGACCGAAGAAGAAGGCACACGTAACGGCGGTGGTCGGGGTGGCGCACGTCGTGTCGGCGCCGTCGGCCACAAGCACAGGATCAGTGGTGCAGGCGTTCCTCGGGAGGTTGTCGTGATACACCTGATGGCCGCCGCCGCGCCGCCTCTGGCCCTGCCCAAGATCGACTACTACTCGATCCTCCCGGAGATGGTCCTGCTCGGCGGGGCGGTGCTGATGCTGGCCGTCAGCTCGCTGCTGCGGCGACCGATGGACCATGCCACGGCCACGACGATGACGGTGGCCACAGGCCTGGCGTCGCTGTCGCTGTCGCTCGTGCAGTGGTTCCAAGTGGCCAACAACGGCGCCCACACCGCCATCGCCGGGGCGGTGGTCCAAGACGGGTTCAGTGCCTTCATCTCCGTGCTCGTCTCGTGCGCCGTGGTGGTGGCCGCCCTGGTGGGCGACGGCTGGATGCGGCGCGAGAAGGCGTTCGGCCCCGAGTTCCACGTCCTCATGCTGGCGTCGGCCACGGGGGCGGTGATCATGGGTGAGGCCAACGACCTCATCGTGATCTTCCTCGGCCTCGAGATCATGTCGATCGCCCTGTACGTGCTGGCGGCCATGAACGCCAGCCGCAACGAGTCGGGGGAGGCGGCCCTCAAGTACTTCGTGCTCGGTTCGTTCTCCTCGGCCATCTTCCTCTACGGCATCGCCCTCGTCTACGGGGCCACGGGAACGAGCAACCTCCCGCAGATCGCCGACTTCCTGGCCCGCAACATCCTGTTGCACAACGGGTTGCTGCTGGCCGGGATGGCCCTGCTGTTGGTGGGATTCCTGTTCAAGGTGGCGGCGGTGCCGTTCCACCTGTGGACACCCGACGTCTGCCAGGGCGCCCCCAGCCCGGTGACGGGGTTCATGGCCGCCATCGCCAAGGCGGGCGGCTTCGCCGCGCTGTTGCGGGTGTTCGTCTCGTCCTTCGGGTCCCTGCGGGCGGACTGGCAGCCGGCCGTATGGGTCATCGCCATCATCACCCTGGTGCTCGGTGCGTCGGTGGCGTTGGTGCAGCGCGACATCAAGCGGATGCTGGCCTATTCGTCGATCAACCACGCCGGGTTCGTCCTGCTCGGCCTGCAGGCGGCCACGGCCCAGGGTGTCGAGGGATCGCTCTACTACCTGTTCGTCTACACCTTCATGGTCATCGGTACCTTCGCCGTGGTCATGGTGGTGGGGGGCCGCGGCGACGGCCACCACGACCTCGAGCGGTATCGCGGCCTGGCCTCGCGCCAGCCGTGGCTGGCCGGCTCCCTGACGGTGCTGCTCATGGCCCAGGCGGGGATCCCGTTCACGACCGGGTTCCTGGCCAAGCTGGAAGTGGTCGAGGCGGCGGTGAAAGCCAACTCGAGCGCGCTGGCGGTGGTGGCCATGGTGACAGCTGTCATCGCCGCCTTCTTCTACCTGCGGGTGATCCTCCTCATGTATTCGTCGTCGGCCGGCCTGGCCGGGGTGGGGGAAGAAGACGCCACCGCCGCTGACATCGAAACGCCGGTCGGCCGGGGACCGGCATCAGCCGTCGGTGTCACGGCCCTGGCTACGGTGGAGGCGCCCACGGTCGCAGGGCAGTCAGCCGACGGGGCCCGCATCCCGGTGGCCCCGGCGGTGGCGGTGGCCATTGCCGTGTGCGTGGCGGTGACGGTGCTGTTCGGTGTGTGGCCGGCGCCGATCGTCAACTTCGCCCACCACGCCCTGCTGTACTCCAAGCCCTCGGGCTGAGCGTCGTTCCGGGGAAGGGTTGACCAGTGGGGGGCGGACGGCGTCTGGCGATGTTCCCTCTCTCCTCGGTGCTGTTCCCGGGCGCCGAGCTGCCCCTCCATGTCTTCGAACCCCGCTACCGGGAGCTCACCGACCACTGCCTGGCCGGTGACGGGGAGTTCGGAGTGGTTCTCATCGCCCGGGGATCCGAGGTCGGTGGGGGCGACCAGCGCTTCGGGGTGGGGACGGTGGCCCACATCGAGGCGGCATCGCCTTTCGAGGACGGCCGATGGGCCCTCCTGGTGGAGGGGAGGCGCCGGTTCACGGTGGCGCAGTGGTTGCCCGACGCCCCCTATCCGCGGGCCGAGGTGGACGATCTCAGAGAGGAGCGAGGTCCGGCGGACGAGGGTCCGTTCGCACGGGCCACGGCGGCGGTGCGACGGGTGCGGACCCTGATGTCGGAGTTGGGCTCGCCGGCTCCGGTCATAGCCGATCTCGGGGCCGCCACCGGCGTCGGCTCCGGTGTCGATGGCGCGGCAGACGCCGGGGCGCGCCTGTGGCGGCTGTGCGCGGCGGCGCCGCTCACCGCCCTCGACGGCCAACGGCTCCTCGAGGAAGCGGGTCCGGGCGCCCGGTTGGCGCTCCTGACCGAGCTGTGCGACGCCTTGGCCGGAGACCTGTCGCAGTTGTTGGGCGGGGCTCCGGGCGACTGAGCACTCCCCTGGTGGACGTCAAGCCTCGCCGGAGAACATCTTCGTGATCTGGGCCATGTCGAAGTAGTCGCGCCAGGCGCTGATCTTGCCGTCACGGACCTCGAAGGTGCCCATGACGGGCAGCGGCGCCACGATGTCTCCCACCTTGAATGTGTCGATTCGCTCGGTCAGGACCACGTTGCCGCGTACGGCGAGGTGGACGGTCTCGACCTCCATGCTCTCGCACATGGCGAAGAAGCCGTCGATGAAGGCGACGGCCGCATCGATGCCGACGGCGGGGTCCATGGGGATGTTGTGATAGACGACGTCGTCGGTGAAGAAGGGGCGGAAAGCCTCGGCGTCGTGTTTGGCGAACGTGTCACAGAGGTCGCGCACGACCCGTTCGGCGTCTTCGGCAGCTCCCACGGTGCACCTCCTGAGTTTGGGCGGCCCTGACCGCCTCACGCTAACCCGTCGCCGTCCGGGCCGACCAGCCCCTGGCCACGCAGGCGGACCGGAATAATCGGCCGGCCGGGCGGGTTTTCTCAGGCATGCAGGTAGACATCTTTTCCGACGTGGTGTGCCCGTGGTGCTCGGTGGGCAAGCGCCGTTTCGAGACGGCCATGCAACGCTTCGAGCACGCCGACCAGATCAACGTGGTGTGGCGGGCCTATGAGCTCGATCCCCAGGCTCCGGCTGTGCGTGAGGGCGACTACGCCGAGCGGCTGGCACAGAAGTACGGCATGAGCCGCCAGCAGGCCGTGACGGCCAACGAGCGGTTGACGGCGACGGCGGCGGCCGAGGGGCTGGACTTCCACTTCGAGCGGGCCCGACCGGGCAACACCTTCAATGCCCACCGGCTCCTGCACTACGCCGGTGAGGCGGGTCCGGGCCTGCAGGACGCGTTGAAGGAGCGGCTGTTTCTCGCCTACTTCACCGAGGGCGCCGCCATCGGTGAGTCCGAGACCCTCGTGCGCCTGGCCACCGAGGTGGGGCTGGACGAGCAGGAGTGTTCCGACATCCTGGCCGGCGACCGCTACGCCGACGACGTACGGTCCGACGAGCGTGAGGCGCTCGAGCTCGGGGTGACCGGTGTCCCGTTCTTCGTCGTCGACGGGAAGTTCGGTATCGCCGGGGCCCAGGACGCCGACACGATCCTCAACGTCCTCGAACGGGCCTGGGCCAAGGCCCACCCCCTCGAGATGGTGGGGGTGCCGGCCGACACCGGCGATGGTGTGGCCTGTGAAGGCGACAACTGCGCCATCTGACCGGTCAGTCCCGTGACCTGGCGCCCGGGCTCGAGGCTTTCCTGAGGATGCTCCGGATAACGTCGCTCTTGGCTTCTGCGTAGTGGTTCATGTCGCGGTAGCGGCCGACCAGGGAACGCTTCGTGCTTTCGTACTCGGTCCTGTCGGCGGCGTTGGACCGGAGCCGATCACGAAAGAGAAGATGCCGATGCTCGTCATCGCTGCCGGCGCGCCAGATGTGCACGTGGACGTCGCCCGACGGCGTGCGGAACATGCGGTGGCCCACTTCGCGCACACGCAGGACATAGCCCGCCTCCACGAGGGCAGGGAGGTAGCTGTTCTCATCGTCGGGGTCATCCACCGTGACCATGATGTCGACGATCGGTTTGGCCGCCAGTCCCGGCACCGCGGTGGAGCCGACATGTTCGATGCCCTTGGCTGTGGCACCGAGCGCGTCTTCGATCCGTTGCCGGTCGGCGGCAAAACGGGTGGGCCACGAGGACGTGTAGTCGACGATTTCGACGGTCCTGGGCTCCCTGCCCCCGATGAGGACCGTGTCGAGATACCTGTCGAGATCCTCGGCATCCGATGCGTTCACAGGACCCAGCCTGCCGCAACGGCGGCCGGAGGGTACGGCAACGGCTTGTCCCCACCGACAATCGGCTCGTTGCCACCACGCCGGTCATGCGTGGTGAAGGTACCGTTCTCAGGTGACGAGAGCAGAGGCCGGTGCGGCCGGAGCACGGGGGATTGCTCCGCCGGTGAGCCTGGCGGCGGCGCCACCATCCTGGGCCGGCAGAGGTGGGGACAGGTCCGCTCCCGAGCCTTTATCACTCGTTCTTCCCGGTGCCACCGGGTTGATCGGTGCCGTCTGCGTCCTCGTGGGCAGCTTGCAGCCGGGTTCGCCCTTCACCGTCCAGTCAGCGGGGGCCTGGTTCTTCCCCAGCCGTGCACCCGCCATGGCGGTGGGGGCAAACCCGCGGTTTCTCGGCATCATGCTCGTGTATGTCGGCCTCGTTCTCATGCTCGGTTCCTGGTACGAGGTCGTGCGCGCCGTGCGATCGCGGCCGGGAACAACGGTGAGGTCCTTGGTGGCCGTCCTGGTGGCGTGGGAGGTGCCGATCGTGCTCGGCGCCCCGTTGTTCAGTGGCGACGTCTACAGCTATGCGGCCCAGGGCCAGATGGTGACGACGGGCCTCAGTCCCTACGTCCACGGTCCGAGCGCGCTGGGCGGGGGCCCGTTCCTGAGGCTGGTCGACCCGCTGTGGCGACACTCGCCCGCTCCCTACGGTCCCGCCTGGGAGCGGCTCTCGGGATGGATCGTGCAGGCCGCCGGGCACGACGTCCTTCGTGCCGTGGTGGGATTCCGCCTGGTGGCGCTCATCGGAGTGACCCTGATCGCCGGGGCCGTCCCCGCGCTGGCCCGCTCTGTCGGGCGAGATCCATCGATTGCCTTCGCGCTGGCTGTCTTGAACCCGCTGGTGTTGCTCGGTCTCCTGGGTGGCGCCCACAACGACGCCCTGATGCTCGGCCTCCTCGTGGCCGGCTGCACCGTGGCCCGCAGGAACCACATCCTGGCGGGCTTGTTTCTCTGTTCTCTGGCGGCGGAAGTGAAGATCCCGGCACTCATCGGCGCCGTCTTCATCGGCTGGTGGTGGGCCGGAGCGGAGGCGAGCTGGCGGCGGAGGTTTGCTCGTGTCGCCCTGGCCGTCGGATTCACCGCCGGGCTCATGGCCGTGATGTCGGCCATTTCGGGACTGGGCTGGCGATGGGTCAGCGGCCTGTCGAATCCAGGCGTGGTCGTGTCGTGGCTCGATCCGGCCACGGGCGTGGGCCTGCTCCTCAGTCACGCCGCCGGTGCCTTCGGATACGGGGGACACCAGACGGCATTCGTGGACGGTGCCAGGGCCGTGGCGCTGGCCGGCGCGACCGTGATATCGGTTGGTCTGCTTCTACGATCCGAGCGCCACGGAAATCTGCCGGCACTCGGTTGGAGTCTTCTGGCCTTTGTCGTCCTCGGACCCGTCGTGTGGCCCTGGTATGAGACCTGGGGCCTTGTTTTCCTGGCCGTGGCGGCCGATGGGTGGGTCATCCCCTTCGTCTTCGTGGCCTCGCTGGTGGCGTGCTTCGCTGACGTGCCCAACCCTGGACTTCTCGTAGACGCCAACGCCGTCCTCGTCTCGCTGTGCTGGGCCGGCCTGGCCGCCATGACGGGCCTCTATGCGTTCACGCGGGTCACGCCTTTCGTCCACCTGGCGAGACGCGTGAGAACGGGGCCCATCGACCGGGCGGCACCGGTGTGAGGACGGCCACGGCCTGACGCCATCGGCGTTGGCCACCGAAGCGTGGGCCACCACAGAGCATCCCCCTGGCGTGGTACGGGGTTCGTCTGTTCACCGACGGCTGGACAACGGATCGATCATCGACCGATCCCGAAGAGCTCGTGCTCGCCGTCGAGCTCGAAGCGAGCCGGCGACACCCCTATCGCCGGCTCAGCCGACTCTTTCACCTCGTCGGCCGGCGACGGGAGGAGGGCGCCCGGTAGATCAGTGGGAATGACACTCGGTATCGGTAGCGGCGTTGAGTGCCAGCGCGATCAACGAGGGGTAGCTGTCGTGGGCCAGGGGCAGATCGGCAATCGCCTTTACTGACATCCACGCCAGGTCGTCATGTTCCTCGGGCGAGGCGTTGGCCGGGGCACCGGCCCACTGGGTGACGACCCAGATCCGCATGTCGAATTCGCTCGTCACGAGTCGAGAGAACCCGGGCTCCGAGGGCTCCTCGATGACGATACCCAGCTCCTCGCGCAGCTCTCTCACAAGAGCCGCCGTCGGTGACTCGCCGGTGTCCACGTGGCCTCCGGGGAAATCCCAGACATTGCCATACCAGGCGCGATCGGGGGATCGGTGACAGAGCAATACACGCCTATCGCTGACCACGATGCCGGCCACGACGTCGACTCGACCGGTCACGGCGTCCGAGTCCACCGAGATACCTTTGCACCTCCGCCGGACCGAATCGAGGCCGGCGACAGCCTCGTTGGTCTCAGTGCGCGATGGCGTCGACCGAGAGCTCCTCTGTCCGCCCTGCGCCGCACTGGGGGCAGACGACCTCGGTGTGGCGCCACGAGCGCAGCATCCGGGTGCCGGCGTCGTTGAGCACAACGACGAAGGAGTCCGAGTCCGGATCGATGAGGAGCTCGTGGTAGGGACGCCAGTCCGTCATGGCCATGAGCAGATCGAGCCCGGGGCCCTTCGGGGCCCGGCGAAAGCGCAGGCGCTCGGTGTCGAAGACCCACCGGCTGTGACACGAATCGATAGTCACCTGGCTCATCACCTCGATCGTCGCTGACCTGGCTGTGAGTACGTGGTGAGAATCCTTGCGGTTCGATGAAGAAACCGGTACGGACGTCGGGGTCCCTCACCCGCAGAGGCGTCGGTCGGGAAGCCATCCGTCATCCGCCATCCGCCCCTCGACCGACGGGGCCACGGCCGTACGCTGCTCTCATGCTGACGATGGCGCCGGCGATCGACGGTGAGGCACCGTCGAGTCGAAGGAGACACCGCACCCGGACCCTGGCAGCGGCCCTCGCTGTCGTCCTGGTGGTCGCCGTGGTCATCGGCGGCGCCTTCTACAAATTCGCCACCCACGAGGGCGGCCCACTGGCCAACGCCACCGCCCCCTATACGGGGGAGATCTCGAGCTCGGGTCCGGCGCCGAGGTGATCAGCTACTACTTGGCGATGCCCAACAACGGCGATGGCCCGGCCCGGATCACGGGGGTGTCGCCCATCGGCTTGGGTGCGGGACTTTCAGAAGTGGGGGTTGTCGTCTCCCGCGCTCCGATGGCTTCGGGGTCCCCTGGGGCCATCGGCTTCCCGCCCGGAGGGGAGCAGCTCTACCGACCGGCCGTGGGAGCCATCATCGCGGCCCGATCAGGATTGTCCACGGCGCTTCGGATCGTCCTCGGTCTGCGCGTGAACCGACCGGGCGAGTGGGTGATGCACGGCCTGCGGGTGACGTACACCGCCGGAGGGCTCCACGACGCGGCCGACATCGACGAGATAGGCGGCGTGCTCTACTGCGTCGCTCGATCGAGCTGCACCGTGCCCGGGTCCTGACCAGGGCGGTTCGAGTTCTCACCATGCCGGGATTTGTGTCAACGAGGTCTATGGGTAGAACACTTAGGTCAATCGCACCTGGTAGCGCACGTCGGTCACCACGAACGAGCCCCAGTCGTGGGGTTTGGTGGCGCCGTCGACCCGCCAGCCGTGACCCTCGTAGAAGTGCCGGGCCCGAGCGTTCGTCTCGAGCACCCAGGCCGACGCCGAGCGGAACCCGGCCCGTCCGAGCTCTTCCTGGGCGGCCGCCAGGAGGGCGGACCCGCCGCCGCGCCGCCACGAACGGGGATCGAGGTAGAGCGTCTGGAGCTCGCCCACCGACGTCGGGTCCCTGTCGTCGTCCCGGCTCGGGCTGATGCTGGCGAAACCGGCGACAACGCCCGGAGGGGAGGCGCCGTCAATCTCGCTGTCAAGCCCGGTGGCAATCAAAGACGCATCGGGGACATCGACGAGGACGAGCGTGCCCGTCGACGGCCAGTCGGTGGCGTCCAGCACCGTTTCCCACTGCGCCAGACGTCGCCGCGGTTCGAGGTCGTCCAGATAGCTCTGGAGGAGCAGCCCCCGATAGGCGGCTTGCCACGAGCGCACGTGCACCGTGGCGATAGCCAGGGCATCGGCGCGCTGCGCCCGTCGTATCTCCATGGGGCGGTTGCCGGTCAGTGCCTGTCGGGACCCACCGCTGATCCGAGAACCGGTGCCGGCGCCGGGGCGGCGTCATCAGGGGCCGGCGGCTCGTAGCACTCGTCGGGTCCGGGGAGCAGCGACGCCCCGGTGTCGGCGGTCCCGTCGACGCCGTCGGCTTCCAGGCTGGCGTGGGCGCGGCGATCGGAGGCGGCGATCATCCGACCGATGACCGGCACCTCCGACAGTGACTCGGCCCGCAGGATCGACAGCACCACGGGAACCAGGTGCTCGGCGGTGTCGTACACGACATAGCGCGGCAGCCATTCAGGTTCGTACTTGGCGTTGAACCGCCACAGGGTCTCGATCTGCAGGAAGCTCGACATCTTCTTCAAGGCCCAGCGCTCCACCCGCTGGGTCACCCCGTCGCCTCGTTCGCCGTCGAGGATCGATCGCAGGGCGGCGAAGTTGAGGCTGAGACCCCGGTGGCCCTGTCCCTTCAGATGCTCGATGGTCGACACGAGGGCGAAGTCGATGAGTCCGTTGGGATGTTCGCCGCGGTCGCGGCGCATGAGGTCCAGTGAGTAACCGCCGATCCCGCTGGCCGGCACGAACTGGCACAGCGCCGCCGGCTCGCCGTCGGGCCCGGTCACCACGCACAGGACGAGGCCCTCGTCGCGAGGGTCGAAGATGCGCCCGAGAACCATGGAGAAGCCCCGTTCGAACTCCCCCCGCCGGCTCTGGGACATGAGCCCGGTCAGGCGTTCGGCCGTGTGTCGGTCGAGCCGGGCGGGATCGTGGAACGTGGCCGTGTACCCGTACTTGGCGATGCGGTTATAGGCCTGCCGCAGCCCCTTCATGTGACCTCCCGCCAATGAGAACTTTTGGAGGTCGACCACCGCTTCGTCGCCGATGTAGATCTCGTGCATTCCCGTGGCGCGGTAGACGGGAAGCCACTCCTCGCTGCCACCCATGACGGCGACGACCCAACCCCGGTTGTCGGCGAACCGGCGGAAGGCCCCCCAGACCTGCTCGCGCTCGGTGTGAGGTCCGATGGTGTCGGGGGAGACGAGGCAGATTCCGCCATAGATGGCGTAGGCGACGAGGCTGTCGCGGTGGAAGAACCATTGTTTGTCACTGCGCAGAGCGAAGTAGTCGAGGGTGCCCTCCCCATGACGTCGCACGATGTCGCGTGCCCGCGTTTCCGCCGCCCGCCCGCCCGAACGTCGGCGGTCGACAACCGGCCGGGTGGCCAGGAGCACGGCCACTACCGCCAGGCTGATGCCGACGGTGAGCAGGCTCGGGGCCAGGAAGTCGTCCAGTCGATCGGGTAACGCGATGTCCTTGATGCCCACCAGGCGCTCGATGACGGCTTCGCAGCAGCGCCACAAGGTCAGGTCGGGTCGATGGAGGTCGAAGCGCAGCGTCAACTTCACCACCACGGTCGTGATCACCGTGATGCTGATGACGCCGGCCCCCAGGGCGATGCCGGCCGAACGCAGCGAAGGCCGGTCCGAGGCGGCGCGGAACTCCCCCCGGAAGACAACGAGGAGAGACAGAACGGCGGCGGCCAGCAGTGACTCCCCGACGTCGCCGCCCCGCACGAGGTGGAGGACAAGGGTCATCCCGAGGACCACCGACGAGATGGCCCACGCTCGGCGCTGACCGCGCCGCACGCCCCGGGCCAGAGCCAGTAGGCCGATGCCGGACAGAGCCACCAGTGCTCCGGCCGCCTGGGTGGCGGCCAGAGGGAGCACCTGCAGCACCAGGTGGAGCCGGCTCCGTAGCGGCGGCGTCACCGCCGACAGCAGGTCGGCCACGCCGGCCACGGCGATGGCGCCCGAGGCCCAGCGCCGGACCCGGCGAGAACGACGGCGCACACCATGGAGGTCGGGTCCGGGGGGCCAAGACGCCCCGCGCGGGTAGGCGGCCACGACGACGGGGTGGTGGTCGTGCACGCGTCGATCCCGCGCTGCGATCCGCTCGAGCAGCGTGGCCGGGGATATCTCGGACCGGGCCAGGAGCAGGCGGGCATGGAGATCGGCGCCGGTTTCGAGCTCCACCCACGACAGCTGCCGGCAGTGCAGGAAGACAGGCAGCATCCCGAGTCGTCCGGGGTGTTCTTCCACGACGTCACCGGCGGCCCCGACGCAGGCGAAGACGCCCGGTGTGAGATGGGTCAGCTCGGCCTGCAGCGTGGCTCCGGTCACGAGGGCGGCGTAACCCTCGGCGCCGAGCGCCCTCCCGGCGTCGCGCCCGGCGTCGTTGGCGGTGGCGCCGGCGCCGGACCACGACTCCTCGAAGAGCTTGTCGAGCCGGCCTCCCCCGAGAGTCCGCCATGCCTGGCGCGCCAGCCATCCGAGCACCCCGGCCATGACGACGACCTCGATGACACAGACGACGGCGGCCACCAGGAGCCGGGTTCCCCACGAGGCGTGGCGCACCCGGCTCAAGGCCTCGGACGTGCGCGGTTGGTTCTCGAAGAGATGGGCGAGTCCCGACGACACGCTGGGAAGGCTCAGCACGAGGGCCACGACGAAGGGGACGATGAGCCACCAACCGAAACGGGCGAAGCGTCGATAGAGAAGGCGCGAGGTGAGGAAGCGCTGCACGCTGGCCGGGTCGGCCAGCCTGTCGATGCCGTCCTGCCAGGGAGCCGTCGGGTTCTGGGCCGCGGCCAGAACGGCGGCGGCGTCCGACGCCGGTCTCGGTGCCACATCGACGGCCGGTACGCCGGCGTCGATGCGCACGGCGCGCACCCCGGCCATCGTCGCCATCTGGAGATCGACACTCGGTGCCGTCTCCGCCCCCAGGGCCTCGAGCGGAGCGCGCACCGAGGCGTCGGTTCCGAGGGCGGCGTCGGTCGTACCCGGCAGGCACACCACCCGCCGGTCGGACCCACCGGCGAAGCGCGCCAGTGCCTCGGCCAGCCGGGGATGGGCCGCCAAGGCGGCCTGGACCCGGGAGGCGCCATCGGACGTGGCCCCGAGGTCGACGGACGTGGCCCCGAGGTCGAAGAGGTTGCCCGCCACCACGACGAGGCCGGGGCCGTCCCACGTGTCCAACGCCCGGGCGAAGCCCGAGGCGGCCCAGGTGGTGGCCGGCGTGGCCGTCGGCCCGAGGGCGAAGTTGGCCACGACGACGACGCGTCGCCCGACGCCGACGGGGATGGTGAGGGGGTCGCCGGAGACCGAGAGACGAGTGCCGGGGGTCGGGAAGAGTGCCTCGGAGGCGCCTTCGGGCATCGTCCCCCCATCTTGCCAGCCTTGACTTCGTCATCGGGCCCATCGCCGCCGAAAACCCGGATTCCGGGCCCGCTGGGCAGGCCTCCAGTCGGCCACGCCGGACCCGACAGCTCCGCCCGGCGCGGTCGCTGGCGGGACGAATCGGTACCATCGGCGAAGAGGGAGGCGCCCAGTAGCCACCCCGGACGGTCACTTGCGAGGGGGTCAGCCCTGACATGTCGGAAAACGCCCAGGAGCCGCCGGCCCCATCACCGGATCCGGGGGTCCACGCCGCCATCGACGACTTCCTCCTCGAGGAGCGCCGGTTCCCGCCGCCCGACGGATTCGCCACCCATGCGGTGGTGACCGACACCTCTCTCTACGAACGGGCCGGGGCCGACCTCGAGGGATTCTGGGCCGACCAGGCCGCCTCTCTCGAGTGGTTCGAGCCTTGGCACACCGAGCTCGAGTGGGACCTGCCCTTCGCCAAGTGGTTCGTAGGGGGGACGCTCAACGTGTCGGTCAACTGTCTCGACCGCCACGTCGATGCCGGGCTCGGCGAACGTGTCGCCTATCACTTCGAGGGCGAACCGGGTGACACCCGGACCATCACCTATGCCGAGCTGCTGGCCGACGTCCAGCGTTTCGCCAACGTGTTGAAAGGCCTCGGCGTCCGCCGGGGCGACCGGGTGGCCATCTACATGCCCATGATCCCCGAGCTGCCCGTGGCCATGCTGGCCTGCACCCGTATCGGGGCGGCGCATTCGGTCGTCTTCGGCGGGTTCTCACCCGACGCCCTGCGCGACCGCATCAACGATGCCGCCGCCAAGGTGCTCATCACGGCCGACGGGGGATGGCGCCGGGGGGCGGTGGTGGCGTTGAAGGAGAACGTCGACACCGCCGTGGCGGCCACGCCGTCGATCGAGCACGTCGTCGTGGCCCGCCGCACGAGCGACCCCGGCGGCGGCGGCGACACGCCCATGACGGCGGGGCGCGACGAGTGGTGGGACGACCTCATGGCCGGGGCCGAACCGTCGTGCGCGCCCGAGCACATAGATGCCGAGGACCTGCTCTACCTGCTCTACACGTCGGGGACCACGGCCAAGCCCAAGGGGATCATGCACACCACCGGGGGCTATCTCACCCAGGTCGCCTTCACCCATCGTGCCGTGTTCGACGTCCATCCCGAGAGCGACGTCTACTGGTGCGCAGCCGACATCGGGTGGGTCACCGGTCACAGTTACATCGTTTACGGACCGCTGGCCAACGCCACCACCAGCGTGCTCTACGAAGGGACCCCCGACTTCCCCGACAAGGACCGGTGGTGGGACATCATCGAGCGCTACGGCGTGAGCATCCTTTACTGCGCGCCGACGGCCATCCGCACCTTCATGAAGTGGGGGAGCGAGTACCCCGAACGCCATGACATGTCGTCGCTGCGCGTCCTCGGTTCCGTGGGCGAGCCCATCAATCCCGAGGCCTGGACCTGGTACTGGCGGACCATCGGTGGTGGGCGTTGCCCGGTGGTCGACACCTGGTGGCAGACCGAGACGGGAGCCATCATGATCGCCCCCCTGCCGGCGGTGACCACCTGCAAGCCGGGGTCGGCCACCTTCGCTCTGCCGGGCATCTCGGCCGAGGTGGTGGACGACGCCGGTGCCGTGGTGACCCGCGGTGGCGGCTACCTGACCCTGACCACGCCGTGGCCGTCGATGTTGCGGGGCCTCTACGGAGATCCCGAGCGCTACCGGGAGACCTACTGGAGCCGCTTCGAGGGCCGCTACTTCGCCGGCGACGGGGCCAAGCTCGACGACGAGGGGTACCTCTGGTTGCTCGGCCGCGTCGACGATGTCATGAACGTGTCGGGGCACCGGATCTCCACCACCGAGGTGGAATCGTCGCTCGTCGACCATCCGTCGGTGGCCGAGGCGGCCGTCGTCGGGGCCAAGGACGACACCACCGGGCAGGCCATCATCGCATTCGTCACCTTGCGAGGGGGTCAGGAACAGACGACCGAGCGCGGCGAGGAGCTCCGTCGTCACGTGGCCAAGCTCATCGGCCCCATCGCCCGGTCGAAGACGGTCATCTTCACCGACGAGTTGCCGAAGACCCGCTCCGGGAAGATCATGCGCCGGCTTCTCAAGGATGTGGCCGAGGGGCGGGACCTGGGCGACACGACGACGTTGGCCGACCCGCGGGTGGTGGAGGAGATCAGGAAGCTCGCCGAACAGCGACCGACCGAGGAATGAGCGCCTCGGACAGGTCGTCGACACCTTCGGAGCCCACCCCCCCCAACTGGTGTTGGCGCGCCGGGGCCGTGGAGCCGGGACCGACGGTCGTGTTCGACATCGACGGCGTCCTGTCGGATGCGGCCGGTCGCCAGCACTATCTCGAATGGGGCCGGCGTGACTGGGACGCCTTCTTCGACGCCTGCGCCGACGATCCGCTCATCGACGAGGTCGGTCGGCTCCTCGAACTGCTCGATCCCGGACTGCGCATCGTCCTGCTCACCGGTCGCCCCCTGCGGGTCCAGCCGCAGACGCTCGCATGGCTGGCCCGCTACCGGCTGCGCTGGGACCTTCTGGTCATGCGCAGCCGCGGTGACACGGCGCCGGTCGCCTACTACAAGCGCTCGGTGGTGGCCGGTCTGCGCGGGCACGGGCTCGATCTCCGGCTGGCCTTCGAGGACGATCCCCGCAACCGTGACATGTTCCATTCCCAAGGGATCCCTTGCATCTACATCCATTCGGGGTACTACGAGTGAGGGGACGAATACCCCCGAGAGACGCGGTGGGCACGATCACCGACTGGCTGAGGCACTATTCCTGGAATGGGACTGGTCCACGTCCGACTGGGTGATGATGCCGTCAGGCCTCTGCTCGCCGGACTTGTCAAGGAGTATCGGTGGCGCTGCCGATCAGGACACGACCTGGCCATCGCCGACATAGAGAACTTCGAACCGCCCGTCGATGACTTTGATCCGCCTGGCGGAACCTTCCTCGTCCTGGTCGAGGATGGACAGACGCGCAGTGGCGGTGGCTTTCGACGATTTTCGGCCGAGCCTCAGCCCACGTGACGAGGGATGACGGTCACCGACGGCGCCGCCCTCGTCAGCGGTTGCGCAACAGAGTGGGGGTTCCAGCCGCGTGGGGGCGGCCGTTGCGGCGCTGGCGTCGGGCCGTGTCGGAGGAATCGGCTTCGGTGAGAGCGGCCACCCACCCGCCGATCAGTAGGGCGGCGGCACCGAGGAGAACGGGAAGATCCCCGAAGCGCTCGTAGACGGTGTGACCGGTATACAGATCGACATCGCCCACGAGGACCTGGCGCGTCCCCAGTGATGTGCGGGCCAGGACGAGTCCGCGGCGGTCGACGATGGCGCTGAAGCCGGTGGGGGAGGCCTGGATGAGGTCGCGCCCTTCGGCGATGGCCTGGAGCCGCGAGGCGGCGATCTCCTCGGTCGGGACCTGGCTCGTCGAGTACGAGGCGGTGTTGGTGGGGACGATCAGCAGCTTCGCCCCCGCCCGCGTGGCGATGCGTCCGCGGGCGGCGAAGAAGACTTCGTAGGACACCATGGTGCCGAGGGCGGTGGCCGGTGTGTGCAGAACGCCGTCGCTATGGCCGGCGATGGCGTCGAGGGGCACCGATGACAGATTGGCCAGGTGGGAGAAGAAGGCCCGGTCCGCTATGTACTCGCCGAAGGGGACGCGGTGGACTTTCTCGAAGTGGGACACCACCGAGCCGTCGGGGGCGAAGGCGACGATCTCGTTGCGGAAGGCCGTGGCCGACACGGTCTCGGTCACCCCGACGATGAGCGTGGCGCGCAACTGCCGGGCCGTGTCGGCCAGCGTGGTCTTCGCCGACGACCGAGCGAGGGGAACCTGGAGCGAGACGACGTCTTCGGGCCACACGACGAGAGTCGGTGGCCGCCCGGCGTCGACAGCCGGAATCTCGCGGGTCGCCGCCAGCTGGGCGGCGAACACCGACGCCGGGCTCACCTCGGCCTTGCGCAGCCCCCGGACACCTCCCCCCTGGACAGCGGCCACCCGCAGGGTCCCCACCGCGTGGCCGCCGTCGGGGGCCACTGAGCCCCAGAGCGCCAGCCCGCTCACCGCGGCCAGGGCGGCGACGGCGGCCACGATCGCTCCGGCCATCCTCGGCCGGTACACAGTCGCCCGATGTCCGGTCGTCGAGTGCCCTGTCGTTCGATGAGCGGTCGCCCCGGTGCCGTCGGGGGCAGGGCCGACCCGGGTCGAGCCGGGGACGTCGCCCACCTGCCCGGCATGACGGGCCAGTTCGGTCCATCCCAGGGGCGGGCGCGACAGAGCGGGCCGGCGGGCCAGGCTGCGTCCGATGACGGTGGCCAGTGCACCGAGGCCCGATCCCCCCAGCCAGACGAGACCGACGAGGAGCAGTGGGCCCCCGAGGCGGGCCGCCCCGGCCAGGGGACCTCCGGCCTGGCCGAGGGCGATGCCCCCGAGAGGGAGCCCACCGAAGGGCCAGGTCGAACGCAGGGCCTCGACGAGCACCATGGCCCCGGCCAACGCGGCGAGGCGACCGCGACCGGGCGGGGAGGCGGCGCAGGCCAGGGCGAGGGCCAGCGCCTGGACGGCCATGAGGATCACCCCGCCGTAGACGTTGAACGAGATCGCCCACCACAGGCCGGTGACGAACAGGCCGAGCCCGGCCAGCCATCCGGCCAGGAGACGCTGGCGAAAGCGGAGGCCGCCCAACCGCCACCACAAGAGGCCGGCGGCCGGGCCGGCCAGTATCCAGAAGCCCCAGGGAGGAAGCGAGGCGGCGAGACCGACGCCGGCCACAAGAGCGGGCAGGACCACGCGCCCCCGACGCTGGCGCCGGCCCGCCCTCCAACGGCCGCCGGGGGTCCGGGTCGGCGAAGGTGCCGGTCGACTGTCGGGGCCGGGATCGACCACCGGCACGACCGGCGCCGCCGGCGCCGACGGGAGAGCCGACCCGGTCAGGCCGGCGTCGTCGGGACCGTTCACCGGACCCGGCCGGACCCGGCGCCGACACCGGCGAGGACGGCCCGGGCCGCCTGGCGGCCGCTGCCGATGCAGGCCGGGATGCCCACCCCGTGGAGAGCGGCACCGGCCAGGGCCATGGCCGGCAGCCGGGCGGCGGCCGCCTCCATGGCCGTCACCGCCACCGGGTGGCCCACGGGGTACTGGGGAAAGGCCTCGGACCAGCGGGTCACGACGGCCTCGAGCGGGGAACCGGTCACGCCCATCATGGGGCCGAGCTCGGCCAGGCATCGGCTCACGAGCTCGTCGTCGCCCAGCGCCTCGTGGCGGTCGTCGCCCTGACGACCGACCGACACCCGCAGCAGGACGTCCCCGGGGCGTCCGAGCTCGGGCCACTTGGAGCTGAGCCAGGTGCAGGCGGTGAGGAGGGGATCGGGCTGGTGGCCGTCGCCCCGGGGGACGAGGAATCCGCTGCCGTCGAGTGGATGGTGGATGACGTCGTCGCCGAAGCGCATGGTGATGATGGCCACCGAGGAATAGGTCACGGCGCCGAGCGCGTCGGCCAGCCAAGCGTCGTGCCGGCGCAGCAACCCGGCCGCCGCCGGGGTCGGCACGGCGATGACGACGCCGTCGGCACCGACTTCATCTCCAGCCGTTGTGATCATCCAGCGTCCGTCGTCGCCGTCGGACACCCGGGCCAGCCCGCCCACCGGCGAGTCCGGTCGCAGCTCCACGCCCCGCTGTCCGAGGGCGTCGGCGAGCGTCTCGGCCAACCGGCCGAGCCCGCCCCGCAAGGTCAGGAACACCGGCGCTTCCCCATTGCCTCGAGCGCCGGTTCCGGGGGTGCCGGCGACGGCGCCGGCCACCGGGGCGGCGGCCTGCGGCCGGGGCATCGTGGGACGCAGTGCCCGCATCAGGCTCCCCGGTCGACGGTCGGCCTCGAGCAGGGCCGGGAAGACGGCCGCGCTGCTCATGGTGTCGATCGTCCCGGCGTGGATCCCGCCGATGAGCGGACCGGCGAGCCTGGTCGCCACCTCCCGGCCGAGGCGTCGCCCGACCACCTCGCCCACGGCCCGGTCGGTGCCGGCCGTCGACCCCGGATCAGACCCGTTAGCAGGACCGGACCCGAAAGTTGGACGAAGGAGGTCCAGAGCGGGGCCGACGAGTCCGGCCGGGGAGCAGATGCCCGACCGGGCCAGCGGCCCCAGACGGGTGGGCACGCCGAGGGCCAACCCAGCCGGGAGAAGCCGCAACCGTCCCCGGGCCCAGACATAGGCCCGCCGTGCCCCCGGCGCCACCAGGTCCCCCTCGAGGCCGAGCTCGCGGCACAGCGCCAGGGCCTCCGGACGACGGGCCACGAAAGCATCGGGTCCGAGATCAACCTCCCGCCCGCCGACGACCTCGCTGAAGAGCTTCCCGCCGAAACGGGACCCGGCTTCGAACAGAACCACCCGCGTTTCACCTCCGGCCGCGCCCGACAGCTCCCAGGCGGCCGACAGCCCGGCGATACCGCCGCCGATCACCGCCACCGTGCGCTGTGCCGTGGGGCCCACCCGGTCAGATGTCGTCGTCGGCGGCCAGGACGACCTCGGCCAGGACATCGCAGAAGCGCGGATCGTCGTTGAGCGACGCCGTCCGGGTGAAGGCGATCCCGGAGCGTTCGGCTGTGGCCCGGGCTTCGATGTCGACGTCGTAGAGAACCTCGAGGTGGTCCGAGACGAAGCCGATGGGACAGACCACCACTGCCGCCCCCCCGGCCCCGGCGATGGACCTGATCACGGCGTTGATGTCCGGACCGAGCCATTGGTCGTCGGTGCGTCCGGCGCTCTGCCATCCCACCGACCAGTCCCGGATCCCGGCCGCCCCGGCCACGGCCCGGGCCGACTGCTCCAGCTGCTCGGCATAGGAATCGCCGGACAGCACCACCCGGGTGGGGACGCTGTGAGCCGTGAACACCACGGTGGCCCGGCCGGCGTCGGCCCCCAGCGAGGCCACCGCTTCGCTCACCCGCTCGGCCAGGAGCGACACGAACCCGGCGGCCTCGTACCAGTGGTCGATCATCTCGAAGACGACCGGCCTTCCCGGGTCACCCCCGGCGGCGATGGCCTCCCGGGCCCGGCGGGCGTACTCGCCCACGCTCACCACCGACGAGTGCGGGGCGAGCACGAGCCCGATGACCCGGCTCACCCCGGCTCCGAGAAGCTCGCCCACCGCCTCCTCGATGCGCGGGTCGGCGAACTTGGCCCCACCCACCACCGTGAAACGGTCCGGCGCCCTCTTCTCCAGGGCTCCGGCGATGCCGGCCACCTGGGCCCGGGTGAGCTCGTTCAGAGGCGAGGTGCCGCCAATGGCCCGGTATCGCCCCTCGAGCTCGGCCAGCTGTGCGGCCGACGGCGGACGGCCCCGTCGGATCTCGGTATAGAAAGGCGCGACCTCCTCCACCGACCGGGGCGTGCCGTGGGCCATGACGAGCACCCCGGTGGTCATCCGGTCTCCGCCGCGGCCGTGGTCCCGGGTGACTGGGCGTGCACATAGGAGACCAGCTGCTCCAGGATCCCCGGATCGGTCTCCGGCAGGACCCCGTGCCCGAGATTGAAGATGTGACCTCTACCCCCACCCCGGGCCATGACATCGCCGGCCTCTTCCTCGACCGCTTCCCACCCCTCCAGACAGGTGGCCGGATTCAGGTTTCCCTGCACCGCGTAGCCGGGCCCGATGAGCCGCCGGGCCTGGTCGAGCGGCATCCGCCAGTCGACCCCGACGACATCGGCCCCGGCCGAGGCCATGAGCGGCAGCAGATGGCCGGTCCCCACCCCGAAGTGGATCCGGGGCACCGAAAGATCGGCCAGACCTGCGAGGACCCGCCGGCTGGCGGGCAGGACGCTTTTCTCGTACTCCTGCGCCGACAGCGCCCCGGCCCAGCTGTCGAAGAGCTGCACGGCCGACGCACCCGCTCCCACCTGGGAGCGCAGCGATGCCAGGGCCAGGTCGGCCAGGGAGTCGAGGAGCCGGGCCCACAGCTCGGGCTCCTGCTCCATGAGCGCCCGCGTGTGTCTGTAGTCACGCGACGGACCCCCCTCGATCAGGTAGCTGGCCACCGTGAACGGGGCCCCGGCGAAACCGATGAGGGGGACCCGGCGCGGGGCCAGCTCCCTGGTCAGGATCCGAATGGCCTCGAGGACGTACGGGGTGTCGGCCTCCGGATCGAGGGCCCGGATCCGGCCGAGATCACCGGCCGACCGGAAGGGGGCGGCCACCACCGGACCCACCCCCTGCTGCACCTCGACCCCGAATCCGATGGCCGCCACCGGCACCACGATGTCGGAGAAGAGAATGGCGGCGTCCACCCCGTAGCGATCCACCGGCTGCAGGGTCAGCTCGACCGCCAGCTCCGGCTGCCTGATGGCGTCGAGGATGCTCCCCGGGCCCCGTGCCGCTCTGTACTCGGGCAGCGCCCGACCGGCTTGGCGCATGAACCAGACCGGCACCCTTTGCGTCGGGAGGCCCCGACACGTGCGCAGGAATGCCGAGTCCGTCATTGGCACGGCCAGACGCTACCGGCCCGTGGGAGATCCCAGGCACCGAACGGTATGATCAATGGTTCACTGCGCGCAGCAGGGAGAGGAAGCGGCTGTGGGCGCACATCCGGAGCTCGAGGCAGAACAGGCTCACATCGACCGGGCCTATGAGCGGCTGGACCAGCTTCGGTCCGATGCCGAGAACCTCCTGGCGTCCGTTCTCGACCAGGGACGCGGCGGGACTCATCAATTCCGTGAGGAGCGTGACGTCATCGTCCGCACCTCCCTGGCCCGCATCGACCAGCTCGACATCGGCGAGCAGGCCCTCTGCTTCGGCCGCATCGACCGCCGGGCCGACGACGACTCCGTCGAGTCCTTCCACATCGGCCGCCTCGGGATCTCCGGCGACGACGTCGATCCGCTCGTCGTCGACTGGCGGGCCCCCGTGGCCGAGCCCTTCTACCGGGCCACCGGCCGCGAGCCCATGGACCTCGTCCTGCGCCGCCACCTGGCCGCCCACGGACGCCGCATCGTCGGCATCGAGGACGAGCACTTCGGCCGCAAACCCCTCTCCGGCGACGCCGACCGGTCGTCTCCCGACGCTCTGGCGGCCGACGGTGCCGGCCAAACACGCGGCTCGGTCGACGACGAGGCCCTCGAGCTCGGGGGCCCCGGCGCCCTCCTGGCCGCTCTCGAAGGGGCCCGCACCGGCTACATGCGCGACATCATCTCCACCATCCAGCGGGAGCAGGACGAGATCATCCGGGCGCCGCTACCCGGTGTCCTCGTCGTCCAGGGTGGTCCCGGCACCGGCAAGACGGCCGTGGCCCTGCACCGGGCCGCCTACCTCCTCTACACCCACCGTTTCCCCCTCGAGCGCCAGGGCGTCCTCGTGATCGGGCCCAACCCCCTCTTCCTGCGTTACATCGAGCACGTCCTGCCCTCCCTCGGTGAGAGCGGCGTCACCCTCTCGACCATCTCCGGCATCGTCCACGGCGTCCAGCAACGGGCCGAGGAGGCCCCCGCCGTGGCCCGCCTGAAGGGTGAGGCCCGTATGGCCGCCGTCGTGGCCCATGCCGTCCGCACCCGCCAGCGGCCCCTGCGCCAGGACGTCGATCTCCCCTACGGCTCCACCATCCTCCGCCTCACCACCGAGGCCTCCGCCGCCACCATCGCCCAGGCCCGGCGCCGGCCCGGGACCCACAACGCCCGCCGCCGTTTCGTCGAGCAGATGGTCGTCCGCCGTCTGGCCGACGACTACCTCCGCCTCTTGAGAATGCGTCGGGGCCTGGCCGAGTCGGCCTCAGACGCCGAGTTGGGCACCTGGGCGTCCGGATCGACGCCGGCCCCGGGCCCTGTGCCGGCCCAGGGTTCCGAGCCGGCCCAGGGTTCCGAGCCGGCCCAGGGTTCCGAGCCGGCCCAGGGTTCGATGTTCCCGGAGTCGTGGCCGGCGGCGGGCAACGGTCATGGCGAAAGCGACGATCACGACGGGAGCCGCAACGGGCACAGCAACGGCGCCGCCGGCCGTTCCGAGGAGGACGCCGCCTACGCCGCCGCCCTGCGGGCCGCCCTCGTGGACGAGGAGAACGAGGCTCCGGAGGAGCCCGTCTTCGACCTGGCCGAATTCTCCCGCCAGATCCGCCTCCTGCCCCAACTGGCCGAGGCCCTCGACCGCATGTGGCCCCGGCTGAGCGCCGAGGAGCTCCTGCACGACCTGTTCGGATCGCCGCCACTGCTGGCCCTGGCGGCCCGGACCGTCCTCACGCCCGCCGACCAGGCCATGCTCGTCCGGGACCGGAGCTCGGCTATGGCCGACATCCCCTGGACCTCGGCCGATCTGGCTCTCATCGACGAAGCCCGGGTGCTCCTGGGCAAGCGCCGGACGCGCACCGGAGCGGGCTCCGACCCCGACGACGGTCCCCGTACCTACGGTCAGATCGTGGTCGACGAAGCCCAGGACCTCTCTCCCATGCAGTTGAGGATGGTGGCCCGACGCTCCCTGTCGGGATCGGTGACCGTCGTCGGCGACATCGGGCAGGCCACCGGCCCCTGGGCCCCCTCGAGTTGGGACGAGGTCACGGCCCATCTCCCCGGTGAGCGCCCACCGCGCCTGGTCGAGCTCACCGTCAGCTACCGCACCCCGGCCGAGGTCGTCGAGGTGGCCTCCCGGGTGCTGGCCGAGGCGGCCCCGAGCCTCCACCCCCCGCGCCCGGTCCGTCGCTCGGGCCATGAGCCGCGCTTCGTCAGTGCGCCACCGGGCGATCTGGCCGCCGCCGTGGTGGCCGCCGCCGCCGAGGCCGTGGCCGACGTCGCCCCCGGAACGGTCGCCGTCCTCGCCCCCACCTCGCTCGTCGGCGAGCTGGCCCTCTCCCTCGACGACGCCGGCTACCACGCCATCGACCCCCGCCGTGACGGCCTCGGCTCGCCCCTGAGCCTCCTGCCCGTCGATCTGGCCAACGGTCTCGAGTTCGACGCCGTCGTCGTGGTGGAGCCTTCGACCATCGCCGACGAATCGCCGCAGGGTCTGCGGGCCCTCTACGTGGCGCTCACCCGACCGACCCAGCGTCTCGTCGTGGTCCACGCGCGGCCGCTGCCCGCGTGTCTGCACCGTTGACGGCGGCCCCCTGATCCATTCGCCGGCGCGTCATCATCGGAGGACGGCCCCAGGTCCGCCACGGTGTTGGCGCGGAGGGGTCGCCGTCCGCTAGGAAAGACGCCGTGACGCAGGCCCTGTCGGTGGAACAGACCGCGCCCGGGCAGCGCCACGTCCCCGAACGGCCCCCCTTGTTGGCCGTCGGCGTCATGATCTGGCTCGGCTCGGAGCTGATGTTCTTCAGCGGCCTCTTCGCCGCCTACTTCACCATCCGGGCCAACTCCCATCTCCACGTGGCGTGGCCCCCGCTGGCCGGCGAGCACCTCGACTACGTCCAGGCCGGCATCTTCAGCGTCGTCCTTCTGGCCTCGAGCCCGACCTTCCAGTTGGGCGTCTGGGCCGTGGAGCGCGGGGATCGGAGCGTGGCGCGACGGTGGATCGTGACGAGTTTCATCCTGGGGGCCGCCTTCTTGTCCAACACCCTCTACGAATGGCACGACTTCGCCTCGCACAACCACGGGCCCTCGCTGAACGCCTACTGGTCGCTCTTTTTCATCATGACCGGCATTCACGGCCTGCACGTGGCCCTCGGCCTCGTGGCCATGATCTTCCTTCTCGGTCGCATGAAGGGCCAGGGCGGCGACCCCGGTGAGACCAACGTCTATCAAGCCGTCGGCTACTACTGGCACTTCGTCGACTTCATGTGGATCGCCATCTTCAGCTGCCTCTTCCTGTTCAAGTCGGGTTGATGACTGAGGAGAAGAACACAGAGATGACCACCAACACGAAGCGGCGCCGGCTCTACTACCTGCCGGCTCTGCTCGTGATCGGGGTGGCGGTGGTGGGTTTGCTCAGTCCCGGCGCCACCACCCACACGGCGTCGGCCTCCACCAGCACCGGGGCGATCAACGCACTCCAGCCACCCAATCCGATCAAATATCAGAAACTGCCCACGTCGTACATCGTCCCCGGTGAGCAGTTGTTCCTGGCCAACTGCGCCAGCTGCCACGGCGTCGACGGCACCGGGGGCGCCGTCGGGGTGCCCCTGGTGGGCGTCGGTCCGGCCACAGCCGACTTCTGGGTGGGCACCGGGCGCATGCCGCTCGGCAACATCGCCCAGCAACCGGTGCAGAAAACGCCGCGGTTCGGTCCCAAGGAGATCCTCGAGATCGCCGCCTTCGTCGGGTCGCTCGGCCCCACCCAGCCCGGATACCCCCCCGGCATCCCCGTGGTGAACCTGAAGAACGCCAACCTGTCCGAGGGCAACGACATGTTCGTCCTCAACTGCGCGGCCTGTCACACCATCACCGGGTCCGGCGACGCGCTGGCCGACGGGTTCTCGGCGCCCACGCTGCACAAGGCCACCCCCGTGCAGGCCGTCGAAGCCATGCGCACCGGACCGTCCAACATGCCCCACTTCGGTCCCGGGCAACTGAGCAACGCGCAGGTGGCCGACATCGTGGCGTACGTGACCGGGCCCATCCAGCACCCCAACAACGCCGGGGGGATCGGGCTCGGCGGCATCGGCCCCGTGGCCGAAGGCTTCATCGGGCTCTTCATCGGCGTCGGTGGCCTCATGCTCGTGGCCTTCTGGATCGGGGACCGGACGTGACCGACCACGAAACCGAGACCACCACGAAGACGCCCGTGCCCTACCCGGTGGCGCGGTTCGACGATCCCCACATGCTGCCCCTGGCCAAGAACCCCCGCCGGGCCGAGCATGCGGTGGCCCTCTTCCTCCTCATCGGTGTGGCCGGCTTCTGCGCGTACGGCGCTCTCTACTGGGTCGGTGGTCAGACGCAGTGGGAGGGGGTCTTCTTGGGGGTCGGCCTGTTCGGCTTCGGGTTCGGTTTGTCGGCCTGGGGCAAGTACCTACTCCCCCAGGGACCCTTCGTGGAGGACCGCCACCCGTTCGCCTCGAGCGAGGCCGACGTCGAGGCCATGACCGCCGCCGTGGTCGACCGGGGCACGATGGTGGTGCGCCGCCGGGGATTCCTGGGCGGCCTGTTGGCCGCCGGGTCCGGGATCATGGGGGTCGTCCTCGTCTTCCCGCTGCTGCGTTCGCTCGGACCTACCCCGGGCAAGGCCCTGGACCGGACCAACTGGAAGGCCGGGAGCTTCCTGGTCGACATCACCGGCCGCCGCATCCACCGGGCCGACATCGAGTTCGGCGGCTTCGTGACCGTGTTCCCCGAGGGCTTCACCGACCCGACCGACCAGGCCGTGGACCAGACCGTCCTCATCCGGCCCCGCAGCGAGCCCTGGCCGAAGCCCCGCGCCCGTGCCACCTGGTCGCCTGACCAGTACGTGGCCTTCTCCAAGGTGTGCACGCACGCCGGATGCCCGGTCGGCCTCTACCAGGAGGCGCTCTTCCAACTGCTCTGCCCCTGCCACCAGTCGCTGTTCAACGTCCTCCAGGGGGCGAGACCCGTCTTCGGTCCCGCCCCCCGCCCGCTGCCGCAGCTTCCCCTGTACATTGACGACAACGGTTTCCTTCATGCCCAGGCCGGCTATGACCAGCCCATCGGGCCGGGGTTCTGGGAGCGGTCGTGAGCACCACCACCCCCACCGGCATGTCCACCACGGCGGCGGGCAACGGCGCCGCCAACGGCACGACCGCCACCAAGACGAAGCCCGTCGACGGCACCATCCGCTGGTTGGACGACCGCCTCGGTGTGGCCAAGGGTGGCCGTACCCTGCTGGACAAGATCTTCCCCGACCACTGGTCGTTCCTGCTCGGGGAGATCGCCCTCTACTCCTTCATCATCCTCCTGGCCACGGGCGTGTTCCTGTCGCTCTACTTCGTCCCCTCGGCGGCGCAGGTCATCTACCACGGCTCCTACGTGCCCTTGAGGGGCGTGAGGATGTCGTCCGCCTACGAGTCGTCGCTCAACATCTCGTTCGCCGTGCGCAGCGGTCTGGTCATCCGGCAGATGCACCACTGGGCCGCCGACGTCTTCGTCGGGGCCATCGCCGTGCACATGGCCCGGATCTTCTTCACCGGCGCCTTCCGCAAGCCGCGCGAGCTCAACTGGTTCATCGGCGTCACCCTGTTGACGCTGGCCATCGTGGAGGGGTTCCTCGGCTACTCCCTCCCCGACGACCTCGTCTCGGGGACCGGCATCCGTATCGCCTACTCGATCATCTTGTCCGTCCCCGTCGTCGGCAGCTACCTGGCCACCTTCGTCTTCGGCGGGAACTTCCCCGGCAACGGGTTGATCATCCCCCGCTTCTTCCTTCTGCACGTCCTCATCATCCCCGTGATCATCGGTGCGCTCATCGCCGGCCACCTCGGCCTGCTCGTGCGCCAGAAGCACACCCAGTTCCCCGGCCACGGCCGCACCGAGGACAACGTCGTGGGAACGCCGATGTACCCGACCTTCATTTTGAAGACGACCGGATTCCTGTTCATGGTGGCCGGCGTGCTGTGGGCTCTCGGCGGCCTGGTCCAGATCAACCCCATCTGGCAGTTCGGCCCCTACGAGCCCACCAGGATCAGCTACGCCGTGCAGCCGGACTGGTACATGGGCTGGCTCGACGGCGCCCTGCGGATCATGCCCAGCTGGGAATTCACCGGCTTCGGTCACACCATTCCGTTCGAGGTCTTCCTGCCCGCCGTGCTGTTCCCCGGGCTCACCTTCAACCTCTTCTACCTGTGGCCCTTCATCGAATCGAGGGTCACCGGCAACCGTGAGGCCCACAACCTGCTGGAGCGACCCCGTGATCGGCCTCTGCACACCGCCGTCGGGGCCACCGCGCTGGCCTTCTACTTCATGCTCTTCGCCGCCAGCTCGACCGACGTCCTGGCCAACTTCACCCAGATCTCGCTCAACACCGTGCTGTGGTTCTTCCGCTTCGCCGTGTTCATCATCCCCATCATCGTCGGCGGCGTGACCTGGTCGATCTGCCGGGAGATGGCCGGCCTGCACGGTATCGGCAAGCGCAAACGCGCCGTCGTCGTCACCCGCTCGGCCGACGGCCAGTACGCCACCGTGCCGACGCCGCCGCGTCCCGGTGACGGGCACGTCGAGCTCGACCCCGAGCCGGTCCCCGCCTTCATCGAGCCGGAGCCCGAGCCTGTGGGCGCCGGCGAGGGTGCGGGCGTCCGGCGCATCCCCCGCCAGCTCTAGAGCCGGCGGCTGCCGAGCGCCGCTTCAGTGCCGCCTCCTGCTCGTTCCCGGGCCCGTTCCCCGGCGTCGACATCTCCGGCGCCTCCGGCATCCTCGGCCGGCCTCGCCCGCAAGCTCGGGATTGGCCCCGACGACGTGGTCGCCCTTGTCGGCGCCCCCACCGGCTGGTCGGCGGGGGAGTTGCCCGAAGGGGCACGCCTGCGCCGCGGTCTACGGGGCCCGGCCGACATCGTCATCGCCTTTCTGCGCCAGGCGTCGGACCTGGAGAAGGTGTTGTCCACGGTGGTGCCCACGCTCGGGCCGGACGACGCTCTGTGGTTGGCCTGGCCCCGCAAGGCCGCCGGTCATGTGTCCGATCTGGGCGACGACCTCGTGCGCGGCGCCGCCCTGGAGACGGGACTGGTCGACATCTTGGTGGCCGCGATCGGAGAGGACTGGTCGGGTCTGCGGTTCGTCTGGCGCCGTGAGTTTCGTGACGAGGTCCGCCGGCGCCTGCCCGAGACATCCTGACTACCTCCTTGGGCGGCCTCGATCCCACCCGGGCATGACGTCGGCCAGCTCGCCCACGTTGTCGACCACGGTCACGTCAGGCAGAGTTGCGGGCGCGGCGCGGCCCCCCGCCACCCAGACGGCCGCCATGCCGGCGCCCAGGGCACCCAGTACGTCGCGTCCCCAGCTGTCACCCACCATGACCGTGGTCTGCGCCGTGGTGCCCAACTGTTCGAGCGCGTAGGCGAAGACGGCCGGGTCGGGCTTGCCCATGCCCACCTCGCCCGAGATGACGACAGCGTCGAAGCAGTCGGCCAGTCCCGTGGATTCGAACTTGAGGCGCTGGATGTCAGCCGGTCCGTTGGTGAGGAGGCCAATGCGTCGGTGGCCCTGCAGGGAGCGCACCAACTCCGCCGCCCCGTCGATGAGCGGGTGGCCGTCACGTTGACACTCGATGTACATGTCGGACATGGCGGTGGCCGTGGCGCCGTCATCGACCCCGAGCGTCTCCAGTGCCGCGCTCCAGACCCCGGGTCGGTAACCGCGAGCCCAGTCCCGGAGATCGTCGGTCACGGGGTGGCCGCCTTCGAACGTGGCCCACAGGCCTTCCCACGAGGCGATGCCGAGCTCCCGGCACAGCGCCCAACACGGACCCGCACGCCAGAGTCTCCTGGCCGTGTCGAGCACCACACTCTCCACGCGACCCGGGTCATGGCCCGGGAGCAGCCCCGCCACCTGGCGCAGAGACCACCGGGCCTGGGCCTCCTCGACGACGAGAGTGTCGTCGAGATCGAAGATGGTGGCGGCGACAGACATCCGTAGGACGCTACCGGGAGTGCCCGAGGGCGCCGGCATGTTCGCCCGAATCCTGATCGGCCATCATGAGTGCCGTGGGTGAGGACACCGGAGTACTCCAATGGCGGGGACGTGACTGAGCCGGGCCCCCCGTCGGAGCCGGGCCTCCCCCGGGGCCTTCTGCCGTTGATCTGCGCGGCGGTGCTCGTCGACACGGTCTTCTTCACCGCTCTCACTCCGTTGCTTCCTCACTACGTCCACGGCCTCGGCTTGACGAAGGCGGGAGCGGGGTTCCTCGTCGCCGCCTATCCGGTGGGTACTCTCATCGGCGCCCTTCCCGGAGGTGTGCTCGCCACCCGGCTGGGGGTGCGGCCCGCACTGCTTCTCGGTCTGGCCGTCATGAGCGCGGCCACCCTCGTCTTCGGCTTCAGCTCTTCGCACGCCGTTCTCGATGGCGCCCGTTTCGTGCAAGGCCTCGCCGGTGCCTGCACGTGGGCCGGGAGCCTGGCCTGGCTGGCTGGCGCCGCTCCCGTCGAACGTCGCGGTCGGGTCCTCGGGGTGGCCTTCGCCGCCGCCCTCGGTGGTGCCCTGGTCGGTCCGGTGGTCGGGGCCGTGGCCAGTCGTGTGGGAACGGGCCCCGCCTTCGCCGCCGCCAGCATCGCCGGTGTTTTCCTCCTCGTCATGAGCATGACGATGCCGAAGCCCGCCGCCGGCGAACGACAGAGTCTCAGTGACGTCGTACCGGCCCTCAAAGACCCGGGGATCGCGGCGGGGATGTGGCTCACCGCCCTGGCCGGCATCGCCTTCGGAGTGATCGACGTCCTCGTTCCCTTACGGCTCAATGCGCTCGGCGCCACCGCCGTGGTGATCAGCGCCGCCTTCCTCGGCTCCGCCGCTCTCGAGGCCGCTCTGTCCCCTCTCATCGGTCGGCTCTCGGACCGGCGCGGCTCGCTCGCTCCCGTGCGGGTGTCCCTCGTCGTGGCCGTCGTCGTGAGCGTCCTGATCCCGTTCGTGAGCCCGGCCTGGCTCCTGGTGGTCCTGCTCGTCGTCGGCCTGCCTTCCTTCGGTGTCCTGTTCGTCCCCGCCTCGGCCATGGTCAGCGACGGTGCCGATCGCCGGCGCCTGCACCAGGGCCTGGCCTTCGGGCTGGCCAATCTGGCCTGGGCGGCCGGGCAGGGGCTGGCGGCCGCCTCGAGCGGCGCCCTGGCCCAGGCCACCGTGGACGCCCTCCCCTTCGTTCTCCTGGCGGCCGTGTTCGGGCTGACGGCACTGGCCCTGCGTCCGTCGGGTCGTCGGCTCCTGGCCCGCCTCGGTGTGTCGGGAACGGTGACCGACGGGTAGGAGGTTCGCACCGGTGTGACGATCGGGGCCCTATGCGCATGGCGGGGTCAGCTCAGCAGGCTCCCCACCACATTGATGGTGAGGCCCAGAATCACGGCACCGAAGAGAAAGGAGAGCAGGGCGTGACGCAGGGCCGTGCTCCTGATCTGTTTGGACGTGATGTCGGTGTCGGACACCTGGAATGTCATCCCGATGGTGAAGGCCATGTAGGCGAAGTCGACATAGTTGGGCGGGTCCTTCTCGTTGAAATCGATGCCCCCCTCGGTGTCGGCGTAGTAGATGCGGGCGTAGCGCAGGGTGAAGATCGTGTGCAGCGTGGCCCACGACAGAGCGACACTCGCCACTCCGATGGCGATGAGAAGGGCCTTGGTACCGCCGTGGGAATTGCCGGCCTTGATGAGGACGAAGGCCACGGCGCCGAGACACGCCACCCCGGCCACCACGATGGCCGTGTCGGCCACGGGGACGCTCGGATCCTCCCTGACGGCGATGGCCCGTGTCTGCTGGGCGTCGCGCGGCCCGATCGTCGACCACATCCACCCCAGGAAGATGATGGCCGTCGTGTCCCACCCGAGCAGAACGGCCGCCTGCCAGGCGACGACCAGTACCAGAAGAGGGCCGGCCACCAGGCCGGCCACCACCGGAGGGACCAGGCGCCTGGCAGCCGAGAAGGGGGCAGGGCGGGTCGTCACCATCGAACCATCGGCTGCTCCTCGATTCCCTCGGCCGGCGTCGCCGGCGGAGACTGACATACCCGGTCGGGACGATCCTCAGGCATGCTGGCACGCGGTGACAGCGGCAGAGCGCTCCATGCGCGTCTCGACGACATCGGGACCGGACCGGACGGCACGAGGGGGCTGGCTCCTCGCCGCCGCCGGGGTGGCCGGCGTCCTGGTCGCAATTTCCCTCGACCACGGTCACGCCCGATCGGCGGCGTCACAGGTGTGGTCACCGTTCGTCCTGGTGGCCGGACTACTCCTTGTCGGCCTCGTGGCCGAGGGGGACGGGCTGTTCCGGGCGGCCGGATACCGCATCGCCGGCCTGGCGCCCAACGCGGTCACCCTGTTCGCCGGGGCGGCCGTCCTGGTGGCCCTCGTGACCTCGGTCTTGAACCTCGACACGTCGGTGGTGTTTCTCACTCCCGTCCTGGCCCACGCGGCGCGCAGCCGTGGCCATGACGAAGCGCCGTTGCTGTACGGCTGCCTGCTGTTGTCCAATGCGGGCTCGTTGCTGCTTCCGGGATCGAATCTGACCAACCTGATCGTGGCCGGACACCTGCACGTCTCGGGCGCCGCCTTCTTCGGTCGCATGGCACCGGCGTGGATCGTCGCCGTGGCCGTGACGGCGACGGTGGTCGGAGTGCTCGAGCGCCGTTCGCTGCGCACGGGGGCCGGCGGGCGGACCGAGCCGCCGCCTGTGGCGCTCGGCCTGGGCCTGGCGGCTGTGATAGTCGTGACCATTCTCGTCGTGGTGCTGCGCTCGCCGGCTCTCCCTGTGGCGTCGGTGGGGATCGTGGTGGTGGGCATCCGGTTGGCCACGCGCCGGGAGCGACCCGACCAGGTGGCCGGCGTTCTCGGCCTCCCCGTGCTGGTCGGGTTGTTCGGGGTGGCCGTCGCCCTGGGCACGCTGGGGCGTTCATGGTCAGGGCCGGCCACGCTGCTGTCGCATCTGAATGCCTGGGGGACAGCGGCGGTGGCGGCGGGGGCGAGCGTGGTCTTCAACAACCTGCCCGCCGCCTCGCTGCTGGCGTCCCGGGTGCCGCCGCGCCCCTACGCCCTCCTGATCGGCCTGGACATCGGCCCCAACCTGTTCGTCACCGGATCCCTGTCGTGGATCCTGTGGCGACGCGCCGCCAGCGCCGCCGGCGCGCACCCCTCGGTGGCCAGGGCCAGTTTCCTCGGATTACTGTCGGTGCCCCTGTCGATGGCGGCGGCGGTGGGGATGCTGTCTCTGACGGGATCCCACTGATGACCCCGTCGGTCGCCCGCACGGCCGGGCCGCCAGGATTACGCCGGTCGTGAAGAAGAGTCGGCGATCCCCACCGCTCGCAGCAGGGCCCGTGTGAAGCCGCTCATCTCGCCGTAGGGCAGCTGATCGGGAGCCCACCACCCAACCGATGACGTCTCGTCCCCGTCGGGCTTCGGACTGCCGCCGATCACGGTGGCGGCGAAGATGGTGGAGACGTAGGAGGTCTGGTCCCCGTTCGGATAGGTGATGCGGAACTCGGGTCCGCCGATCACGCCCAGGATGGGGCCGAGCGACACATGGACACCCGCTTCCTCTTCGGCTTCGCGCACGGCCGCCTCTTGCGGGGACTCATCCGGTTCGATGGCGCCACCGATGACGGCCCACTGATCGGTGTCGACGAGCCGGACCAGAAGGATCCGTCCCTCGTCATCACGGGGGATCACCCCGGCCGAAGGAAGCACGAGCAGTTCGTGTCCCACGAGCTGGCGCAGCCGCTTGATGTGGGGCGAGATGGCCATCAGTGCCTGTCCCGCTCGGGCGGAGCTCCCGGACCGGGCACGAGGACGCAGCGGGTGCCCCGGTAGATGGTGGGCATGCACTTGTTGCAGTGGATGCACAGTGACTCGGTCGAGGTGCCGGCGCGCATCTTGTCGACGAGGTCGGGCTCGCGCAGCAGAGCCCGGGCCATGGCCACGAAGGTGAAGTTTTCGCTCAAGGCGTGCTCGATGGTGTCGAGGCGGTTGACACCGCCGAGAAGGATGAGCGGCATGGTGAGGGCATGGCGGAACTGGCGGGCATAGGGAAGGAAGAACGCCTCCTCGAACGGGTAGGAAGGCAGGAACCGATGACCGAAGAAGCGGAAACCGAGACGGAGAGCGGGCGAGAGGGTGGCGCCGAACTCCTGGAGAGGGGCCTCTCCCCGGAACAGGTACATGGGGTTGGCCAGGGAGCTACCGCCGGTGAGCTCCAGGGCGTCGAGGTAGCCGTCCGATTCGAGCAGGCGGCCGATCTCGATGCTCTCGTCCAGCCACAGCCCTCCCGGTACCCCATCGGACATGTTGAGCTTGGCCGTCACGGCCATCCGGTCCCCGACGGCATGGCGCACGACTTCGACGACCCGTCGGGGAAACCGGGCCCGGTTTTCGAGGTCTCCGCCGAAGCGGTCGGAGCGTCGGTTGAGCTTCGGACTCAGAAAGGCGCTCAGGAGATAGTTGTGCCCGATATGGATCTCGATGCAGTCGAACCCTGCTTCGAGCGCCATGGTGGCGCCGCGCCCGTAGTCCTCGGTGATCCGGTTGATGTCCTTTTCCGTCGCCCCCCGGAGCCTGGTGCCCATGGGGCTGAAGCCGCTCGAGGGCGCCAACGAGGGTGCCCCGTTCGACCGGGAGTTGGCCACAGGACCGGCATGACCGATCTGCGCCGCCGCCGCCGCTCCGTGTCTGTGGATCTCGTCGGTGAGTCGACGTAACCCGTCCAGGGCCTCGGGTCGTAGCCAGATGCAGCGTTTGTCGGTGCGGCCCTCGGGGGAGACAGCCAGATAGGCGACGGTCGTCATCCCGACACCACCCGATGCGACCTGTCGGTGGAAGTCGACCAGCTTGTCGCTGACCAGACCGTCGGGCATCACGCCTTCGAAAGTCGCCGCCTTGATGATCCGGTTCCGCAGGGTGACCGGACCGAGCTTGGCTGGTTCGAAGACCTGCGCCGGCACCCCCGTCACCCTAGCGCCGTGCTTGATACCGGCCCCATGGTGACCGGCCCGATGGATACCGGCCCGATGGATACCGGCCCGATGGTGACCGATGGAGACGCTTCCGCGTCAGACGGTTCCACCCCGCCTGCTCTCGACGGTGACACCGACGAGAGCAGATATCACGAGGGCGGCCCCGGGGGGCAGCAGCCAGAGCCCGAACACCAGGGACAGCACGACGAGGAACAGGCCCATGCCGAGGATGAAGGGCCAGATGCTGGAGCTCGGGAAGGAGCCGATGACGCCGGTGCCCTCTTCGATCGTGGCATCGGTGCGGTCCTCGGGGCGCGGCTTCATCCGGGTTGACCACCACAGGTAATAGCTCCCGGGGAGCAACCCGAGAAGGGTCGTCCCGGCCAGCATCACGGTGCCCCCCTGCTCGTAGGACCAAAACCAGTAGATGGCGCCGACGATCCCGAAGAAGACGGCGATGCCGATCAGGAACAGGGCTTCGATGCGCACGGTCGTCTCCTCCGCTACTCGTGTCCGTTGTCGGAGCCCGAACCGACGCCGACCGGTTCGCGGTGCTTGCCGTTGCCGTTGGTGCTGTGCGTGAGGGCCAGGGCATCAGGATGGTGGAAGTCCCACACCGGTCGTTCGGAACGCACGGCCGGGAGCCGTTCGAAATTGTGGTGGACCGGGGGTGACGTAGCGAACCACTCCAAGGTGTGACCGTCCCAGGGGTTGTCGCCGGCAGCGACGGGCTTGCGCCACGACACCCAGACGTTCACCAACATGAAGACGAACGATATGCCAATGAGGAACGCACCGGCGGTCGATATCTGGTTCAGGAGCTGCCAGCCGAGACCGGGGTCATAGGTGGCCACCCGCCGCGGCATTCCTTCCAGGCCCAATCTGTACTGCGGCATGAAGGTGACCCAGAAACCGATGAACATGAGCCAGAAGTGCCACTTGCCCAAGCTCTCGCGCAGCATCCGACCGGTGAACTTGGGGTACCAGTAGTAGAAGCCGGCGAACCCGGCGAAGACAGCGGTGCCGAACAGCACCTGGTGGAAGTGGGCCACGACGAAGTAGGTGTCGTGGGTGGCGAAGTCGATGGGGGGCGAGGCGAGCATGACGCCGGTGAGACCACCCATCAAGAAGGCGAAGAGGAACCCGATGCAGAACAGCATGGGCACGTCGAATTTGAGCTGGCCCCGCCACATGGTGCCGATCCAGTTGAAGAATTTGATGCCGGTGGGCACGGCGATGAGCAGGGAGAGCAGCGAGAAGAAGGGGAGCAGAACTGTTCCCGTGGTGAACATGTGGTGGGCCCACACACCGGTGGACAGTGCCGCGATGGCCATGGTGGCGAAGACCATGCCCTTGTATCCGAATATGGGTTTGCGCGAGAAGACGGGGATGATCTCGGAGACGATGCCGAAATAAGGCAAGGCCAGGATGTACACCTCGGGATGGCCGAAGAACCAGAAGAGGTTCTGATAGAGCACCGGTACCCCGCCACCGGCCACCGAATAGATATGCGTTGCGAAGTGGCGGTCGGAGAAGAGCATGATCATGGCCGACGTCAGGATGGGGAAGGCGATGAGTATGAGAATGGCCGTGACGAGCATGGCCCAGGTGAACAGAGGCAGTCGGAACATCGTCAGTCCCGGTGCCCGCAGGTAGAAGATCGTCGTTACCAGGTTGACCCCGGTGAAGATGGCCGAGAAGCCGGTCAGGGCGATGGCCAGGATCCACAGGTCGGGACCCGAACCGGGGGAGAAGGTGGCCTCGGACAGCGGGGCGTATCCGACCCAACCGAAGGCGGCGGCCCCTCCGGCGGCCAGGAAGCCCAGCATCATGGTGATCGAGCCGCTCAGGTACAGCCAGTACGAGAGCGCGTTCAGGCGGGGGAAGGCCATGTCCGGTGCACCGACCTGGAGGGGCACGATGAAATTGGCCAGACCACCGAAGGCGAAGGGACCGGCGAAGAGGTACAGCATCAAGCTGCCGTGCATCGTGAACAGTTCGTTGAACTGCTGGTTCGAAAGGTGGATGAGGCCGCCCGTGGCGCTGGTCAACTGGAGGCGGATGGCCAGGGCCATCAGGCCGGCCAGGAAGAACATGACGAGCGATGTGTACATGTAGTTCATCCCGATCACCTTGTGATCGGTGCTCGTCATCCACTTGAGGAGCCCGGAGGGGCCCTCGTGGTGTTCGGGGTGGTCATGGACCGCGTGGCGTTCGGCCAGGACGGTCATGCTGCCGCCTCCCTGCTTGAGGTCGATGAGTGGTTGCCCCCGGTGGTGGCCGACGAGCGTGCCGCCGTCGTGGTCAGGCTCTGCTGGGAGCTCAACCATTGTTGGAACTGGGCCGGCGGCAGAGCCACGACGTGGAAGAACATCTCCGAGTGGTAGAGGCCGCAGAACTGTGTGCACTGGGCCCGGTAGATCCCTGAGTGCACCACGGTCAGGTCGAACTTGTTGAGCACGCCAGACTGGGCGTAGCGGCTGAAGTTGAACTGGGGCACGTAGAAACCGTGGATCGTGTCCTTGGAGCGCAGGTAGATGCGGACGGTCTGGCCGGCGGGGACGATGAGACCCGGTCCGAGGCAATGGTCGGCGGGCGCACAGGCCGCTCCGTTCAAGCCGACCGGGTCGGGATCGTTGAGCGTCTCGCCCTCGACGCTCACACCCTTGCCCTTGTAGGTGAACTGCCATCCCCATTGGAACGCATTGACGTCGATGCCGACAGCCGGGTGGGCGGCGATGTGGTCCACGGCGTTCTCGGTCACCACGGTGAAGCCGAAGAGAACGAGCACGATGATGATCGGGATGACCGTGTAGGCGACCTCCAGACCGAAGTGGTATTGGAACTGGCGTGGGACCTGGTCGCCCCGGCGCCGGTAGCGGATGATCGACCAGATGATCAGCGCTCCCGTGATGACCCCGACCACGATGGCGGCGATGAAGGTCCCGGACCAGAGCGTGAACTCGTCGTGCGCCTGGGTTGTCGATCCCCGGTAGCCCCAGAACGTGGGGAGCTGGCAGCCACCCAGGACGAACGGCATGGCGATGGCACCGATGAGGGCCAGACGATGGGGACGGCGACGTTTGAGCGCGGCGGCGCCGGTCGAGCCGGTGGTCGGGGCGTTCACGGCGCCGACCTTAGCGAACCGCGCCCCGCGAGTAGTAGTTGATCGGTCTGGCTCAGGAACCGTCCTGAACCTGCCCGTCGGACTCGCGCGCGGCCCAGCTGAAGACCCCCTTGGCCATCGTCGAGGTCGCCGTCTCGGCGCACAGGGTGAAGACCCTGGCCCGCACCCTGTGCACCCCCGGATCGGTCGGAGCGGCCAGGGCGGCCAACTCGGCCAGATGGGCGGCGACACGGAGGCCCGACGACGCCTCGTCGCCGGCCGCCGCCTCCTCGGCCAGCGTCAAGGCCCGGTCGGCCACGGCGGTGGCGCCGCCCGCCAGGTCGGAGAGCTCCCTGGCCAGAGCGGTCTCGGGGGCGGGCTTGAGGGTGGCCGGGTTGCCGTCCCACCACCCTCCGTAGAGGCGCCAGATGTTGCGGACGACGAATTCCGGCTCGTCGTAGACGGGCCGGAGATAGGGCCGATCGAGCAGTTCGGCGGGCGCCCTCACCGTGTGGAGGATCTCGTCGAGGCGGGCACCGGTATTCATAAGGGCCAGGGTCTGGTCGACGAGCGAGTCGAGCAGGTCGGCGGTGTCGGAGAGCGCCTGGCGGACCCGGTCGGCCCCGAGAACCGGGAACCCGTGACCCGGGAGGAGAACTTCGGGCCCGAGCGCCACCATCTCCCGGAGAGCGACGGCCCACTCCCGGGGGTACCGCTGGACCTTCTGGGGATTGCCGGCGTTGGGGGAGGCCCAGATGAAGAGGTCGCCGCTGCACAGGACCTTCTTCTCGGGTACCCACGTCCAGGTGTGATCGTCGGTCTCTCCACGGGCGTGGTGGAGATCGAAGGCCACCCCTCCGACCTCGAGTGACAAGCGGTCGGTGTAGGTCCGGTCCGGATAGCGGTACGTGGTCGGCCACTTGAGACCGGGGACGCCGAACTGGCGCCGGTTGATCACCTCGTTGTAGCCCGCCGTGAAGATGTAGCGGTCGAAACGTGCCGGCAGGGCATCGTGGGCCACCACGACGGGCATCGACCAGCCGCGTTCGGCCGCCTCCTGCTCGAAGACGGGCACACCGAAGACATGGTCGATGTGACCGTGGGAGTAGATGGCCGTGTCGAGCCTCAGTGGCGACCATCCGCGCAGGGTGTCGTGAACGGCACTGGCCACAAAGGCCGATCCGGTGTCGACGAGGACCAGTCCATCGTCGGTGATGAAGGCGGACACGTTGGCGAAGGACGGGACGAAGGCAACGCCATCCGTCACCTCGGCCAGACCACCGAGATAGCCCCCGACCGGGTGGATCTGAGTGACGTCGACATCACCCCGCCACAGCTTGTCGGCCACCTCGAGCACGTCGTCTGCCATGGCCCCCTCCCGCGTCGTTACCGGTCCGGCGATGCTAACGGCGATCATTGCCCGCGATGGGGCCGGATCGTCGTCGAGGCTGAGCGCGTGGCCCGGATCGTCGTGGCTCAGCGCGTGGCGCGGCGCCAGGCGCGTTGAAGGCGTCCCGCGTGGGCGCCCATCTGACGGGCACCCGAATCGAGCGTCGTTTTGGCCTCGGGTATCCGGTTTCTGGCACCGGCCGTCATACGACCGAGTCCGCGCATGGCCGACAGGGTCGAACCCGGAGTTGTGTCAGCGCCTTCCTGATCGCCGTTGACCGACGGGCTCGGGGTCGTGGCGACCGGATCCGTCGCCACTGACCGGGCCCGGCTCGTGTACCGGGTCAACATCGTGACGCGCAGCCACGCCACGGCCACGAGCTCGATGACCACGATGCCGAGGACACCGGGTCGCAGCGGCCGCACCAAGGGTGCCCCGGCGAGGAGGACGGCGGCGGCGACGTCGAGCACGGCGTGGAGGCGCGGACCACAGATCCGGACCAGTCCGAGAGGGCCTCGGGCTGTGACCGCCAGGAGCCCGAAGATCGCTCCGCCGGCAACAAGAAGGTCGCTGTGTCCGATGTGGACGGACAGAACGACGAGAGCGACGGCGAGAAAATACTCGAAGAGTTGGTGGACGCCGAAGGCGATAGGGCGCCGCCGACGGGGGGCGTCGGCGGGGGCGCCAGGATCCCCAGTCGAAATGGGGTCGCTATCCCTTTGACGCGCTCGGTCCGTCACCGTCCGCCGTGGGGGCCTTGTCGCTCTCTGCGTCGGTGGCCTCGCTCTTACCGTCTTCGAGCCCCTTCTTGAACTGCGATTGGGCCGAACCAAGAGAACGAGCCAGCTTCGGGATCTGAGAGCCACCGAAGAGGACGACGACGATGACGATGAGGACGATGACGCCGTCTAAACCGAAAATTTCAGCCAGGACTGGGTGCACGGGTGCCTTCCCTTTTCGAGCCCGTGGATGCGCGGGACCCTCGTGACAGGTTAGACCTGCTCAGGCACCGGCGACAGGCGCCATCATCTACCGCCCGATACCGCGCCCCGCCGCAGGTCAGCCGGCCAGGAAGACCCCCAAAGCCAGGGCCGCCACCGACGCCAGGGCCGTGATGGCTCCCCAGGCGGCCAGCCCTGCTTTGGTGCCGGCCCGGCTGTGACGCCAGGCCGCCAGTCCGGCGACGATGACGACAGCGATCTTCACCCCCAGCACCACCTGCCACGCCGTGGGTTGACCGGCGTGGGTGGCCGACACGTTCCACAGCCCGGTGATGGCCAGCACTGCGTACGCCGGCCACTGCATGCGGGCAAAGGCCTGTGCCAGGGCGCGGGCGGCGCCTTCGCCGAGGCCACGAGCGGTGGGGACGAGGCCGGCCAAGGTCAGCTGACCGCCCACCCACACGGTGGCGGCCAGGACGTGAATCGAGAGGCGGATCCCGTCGAGGGCGGGAGCCAGCGTCGCCGGGATGGCGGTGGTCATGGACGAGGACGATTCATATCGGCGGCGCCGATCCGCTGGTCAGACCCAATGGTTCATTTCCCCTGCCACCGGGGCTTGCGCTTTTCGGCGAAAGCGACCGGACCCTCCATGGCATCGGCGGAGGAGAAGACGACCCCGACCGCTTCGTCATTCAGGGCCCATCCAACGTCGTCGCCGACACTCGATGCTCCCATGACCACCTTCTTTGTCCATCGCACGGCCAGCGGGGCGTTGTCGGCTATGAGCTCGGCGAGGGCGAAGGCTTCGTCCATCAACTGAGCCGCCGGCACCACCCTGTTGATGAGACCGAGCGCCAGCGCCCGCTCGGCGCCGATCGGCTCTCCGGTGAGCGCCAGCTCCAGCGCGATGGCCAGTGGCAGGCGCTTGGGCAGGCGCAAAAGGCCACCGGCACCGGCGAGGAGTCCCCGCTTCACCTCGGGAATGCCGAACGTGGCGTGGTCAGCCGCCACTACCAGGTCGCACGCCAGCATGATCTCGCACCCTCCGGCCAGCGCGGCCCCGTTGACGGCGGCGATGATCGGCTTCGAGAACGTCCGCTGGACGATGCCGGCGAATCCCCCGGGGGCGCCCATGATCGGCCCACCCTCGCCCGAGGCGAAGGCCTTCAGATCCATTCCGGCTGAAAAGGCCTTCTCCCCGGATCCGGTCAGAATGACGACCCAGCAATCGTCGTCGACCTCGAGTTCGTCCAACGCGCTCGACATGGCCTGGCTCACAGCGCCGTTGACGGCGTTGCGGGCCTCGGGCCGATTGATGGTGAGGATTTCGACGTGACCGCGACGCTCACGCTCGACTGCTGACATGTCCGCTCCCTTTCGTCCTTCGCGTCGGCGGGCCGTCGCCGCCGACCCCGGGCCGGACGTTGACCGTGGGGATTCGCCTTGTTCTGTGAGTCTCGCCGCGGGCAGGGCCCCACCGCCATCCGGGTCGTGGCGTGGCCTTGGCCGTCAGCGCCGTTATCCGGAGATCCGGTAGCGCAGAGGCGGGCCGCGCACATCGATCCGAGAACCCACCAGGTTGCGTGCCGCCAGGCACGGGAGCTCGGAGACGTCGGCGGCCGCCGCTATGTGGCGTCCGTCTTCGAGGCGGGCGATAACCGGCGCGGCGGTGATCTCGCCCCCGCGGCCATTCACCACAGTCGAGGCGACCACGACAGCCGGACCGGCGGCTTCGGTGGCGATCTCGACGGCCGTGGCGTCAATGGCCGCCTGCGCTGCGGTGGTGTCGCCCGGGCGCCATCCCCGGGGTGGGGGCTCCGCTCCGTAGACCCCGGCCGCGTGTTTCGTCAGGTACCAGCCGAAGGCGGTCACGAGCCCGGTGCCACCCCCGACGCGCAGGCGGTCGACCATCGTGGCCACCGCATGCAGCGAGTAGTTGTTCCCGGGGCCGCCGAAATAGGGGAGTCCGCCGGTGACGGTCAGGCGTCGCTCATCATCGAGCGCCACCCCGAGCGCATCGGCCGCCAGTTCCACGGCGCACGGGAAGCATGAATAGAGGTCGAAGGCACTGAGCTCATCGACACCGGTGCCGGCCGCCTCCAGGGCCGCCGACGTACTCGCCGACATGGCGGGAGCCGTACCCGGGTCGGGACGGGCGGCGGGGAACCACACGTCTGTGCATTCGGCGCCCGACCAGCAGAACACGGCCTCCTCGTCCACGCCCGCTCGTCGCGCCGCCGCCAGCGAGGTGACGACGACGGCAGCGCCCTGGTCGACGGTGAACATGGCACACATGTTCTTGGCGTAAGGCTCGGAGATGAGCCGGTTGTCGGGCGTGATCTCGGACAACTCGGCCGGTGTGCGGGCGTCGGGGAACCACGCGTAGTCATGCGCGGCTGCCACCGTCGTGAAGGGAGCCAAGAGCCGGCCCAGTTCGGCGCGGTGTTCGGCCGGACTCCGGCCCGCACGGTGGGCAATGACGCTCTCGAACAGTGCGTAGAGGTGGATGGGGGCGATCAGGCCGGCTTGAAACTCGGCCGGGCTCACCGGAGGTCGGTCATCGCCGATGACGGGATCGGGTGGACCAGCTGTGTGGCCCCTGTCGTCGGGGACCGAACCACCTTCGCGCGCCGAGCGCTGGGCCTCAGCTCCGGCGATGAGGACGACGTCGATGTCGCCGGCGCTGATGGCCTTGGCGGCCCGGTTGACGAGCCATTGTGGCGAGTTCCCGCCGACCGTCGTCGTCTCGGTGCGGGCGGGCGACAGGTGCAGCCGTCGGGACAGATCGGCCCCCGGTGCGCTCCCCGCCGGTGAGATGATGTTGACGACGGAGACCTGCTGGACCTCGGCCTGCAGCTTGGGCACGCGGTCGAGCGCCACCCGGGCGGCGCGCTCAGCCAGATCCAGCGCCGACACCGTGGTCAGGCGTTCGATGGATTGTCCGGTCGCCACCACTACCGGAAGCCGGTCGTCCGATGTCACGAAGCCTCTCCTTGTGTCGGTGGTGGCGGTGGTGTCGGTGACGGTGACGGTGGCGACCGACACAGCGCGTCGCCGAGTCGGGAGTCCGACAGCGTGACCTCAGCCCTGACCGGCGGCGAACCGTTCGGGATCGACGGCCACGAACAACGATTCCGCTTTGGCCAGGAGGACGTCTCCATGGCGCGCCTCCCCGGCCATCAGAAGCTTCCGAAGTCTCTACTGGTGAGACGGGCACGGAATTCCAACGGGACCCCGATCGGTACCGGTGCCCGGTACGTCACGGTGAGCCGGCCGGTGAAAGCAGGTGTGCAGTTGATCGAGAGGACGAAACCCATGGCCTCGTCGAAGAGGGCGGCCACCATGCCGCCATGAGCCCGCCCCGGGGCACCCTCGAAGGCGTCGCCGAGGGTGCAGTGCAGAACAGCGTCATCCCCGTCGCGAAACGTCTGGGCCGCGACACCCATGGGATTGGCCGGGCCGGTCACGATGCAGTCGGTGAAATGACTGCCTCGGACACCCCCCTGGGTAGGGGGAACGACGAAAAGGTCGCGGCTCATGTTCAGCGTGGGGCGCTGTCGCGGGGGAGATGCCTCCACCTGTGCCAGCAACTCTTCCACCGTCGTCGTCATGCGATGCAAGACGTCGTCGTCCATCTCGTGGGCCACGATGGCGTGACCCAGTCGACGCATCGCAGCAGCCGCCTCCAGTCGTGCTGGGGATACCAACGTCCCGTCGCCGTCGAGGGCGGCGGTATCGCTGGAGTCGTCGATGGCGGTCAATTGTGGGTGATCTGAGCCCACGCGACGCCCTTGTCCGCCTCGAAGTCGCGGGGGAGTCCCAGGATCCGCTCGGCCATCTGGTTGCGCAAAACCTCTGACGTGCCCCCTTCGATGGTGTTGGCCCGGGCCCGCAGGAAGGTCGTGGCCCGGGCTTGGGACTTTGTGTCGTCCGAGGCCCAGGCGATTCCGGCCATACCGTTGACATCGACAGCGAAACTCGATCGTCGTTGGTTGTACTCGGCGTTGAACACCTTGTTGACCGCTCCCTCCGGTCCCGGCTGCTGGCCCCGCATGCGGGCTGAGTTGGCCCGGAAGGCGGTGATCTCCTTCACTTCGGACTCGATGTAGAGCTGGGCCAGTCTCTGGCGGACGCGCCGGTCGGTCCGGTCAGGGATCTGATCGAGATAGGACTGCCAGGCGTCGCGCCGCACGCCTCCCGAGAACGAGACGGGGTCGAGAGATATACCGGCCAACGCCACGCGCTCGTTCATCAAGGTGGTGCGGGCGCAGCGCCAGCCGTCACCCACATCACCCACCCGGTTGGCGTCGGGTATGCGCACATCGGTCAGGAATACTTCGTTGAACTCCGAGGAGCCGGTCATCTGCCTCAAGGGGCAGACTTCGATCCCTGGTGTTTTCATCTCCACAATGAAGTAGGTGAGGCCCTCGTGCTTGGGCACGTCAGGATTGCTGCGGGCCAGCAACATGCCGAAAGCAGCGAACTGGGCAATCGTCGTCCAGACCTTCTGACCGTTCACGACCCACTCGTCGCCGTCGCGCACGGCCCGCGTCGACAGCGACGCCAGGTCCGAGCCCGAACCGGGTTCGGAGAAAAGTTGGCACCAGATCTCCTCGGCCGAGAGGATCTTGCGCAGGTAGCGCTCCTTCTGCGCTTCGGTACCGTGTTCGATGATTGTGGGCCCGGCCAGGCCCACGCCGAGGACGTTGATCGACACCGTGGGAAGTCGGTAACGGACGAGCTCGGACCGGATCACCTGTTGCATCCACGTCTCGCCCGACAATCCTCCGTACTCCTTGGGCCACAGCGGCGCCGCATAGGGGCTACGTCCGATCGTTCCTTGCCACACGAACGGGTTGAAGCCACTGTCGGCTTTCAACCGTTCCTGGGCGGCGTCGTCTCCCGCATCGACCAGTTCCATCCATGTGGCCGGGAGTGCGTCTCGGAGCCAGGTGCGGAACTCGGCTCGAAACGCCGTCCGTTCGGGAGTGTCCTCGATCTCCCATCGCATATCTGGCTCCCTCTGTCACGACAGTTCGGTTACGGCGCTGTCTCGGTCTTGGGCCCTTGCTCGGTCCTGGGGGCGATGGCGGTAGGGCCGGGTGCCAATCGCCCCGGGCGCCCGTAGCTTAGGGGAGGCCCTTCGATTCCCACCACCGAGACGCGAGAGATCCTGTTCTTAGGACACTGGAGATACCGGAGATTCGCCTCCAGGGATCGATGCATGAACGAATCCTCCTAGATGCTCGGGCGTCACAGCGGCACGACCATCACGGCGAGTACAACGTCCACTACATCGGCGTCAACTGGCCGCACCACGTCTTCGTCAACCAGGACTTCAAGGTCGTTGGCGCCCTGTAGCCGCCGAGGTAGACCATGCATCAGCTCGGACGGCCCTTCGAAGCTGGCCAACGGCGACGGGGGACAAGTCGATCCCCCGTCCCCGCCAGCCTGCGGTCGCCAAGTGAGCGATTTCGGTGCCAAGCCCCCAACCCAGGTCGATGACGACGCCAGGGATTCGAATCCACGCGTCTGTCTGAGCGGTACGCAGCTCGGCTGAAGGTTCTGAGAGATGCCACCAACGATGCACGTCATCCGCATGCGGGTCGTTCATCGTTCAATTGCGGCCATCCAGTGGCTCAACGCGTTATCGACACCACCGCCGGTTGGCGGACCGCCTCGGCTCCGGTCAGAGTCCCTCGTCGGCTCATGACATCGTCCATGAATGTCCGGCCGTGTCCCAGGTACCGGAGAATGTCGGCCTGGGCCTGAGGTCGCGGCAGCATCCACGAATGTCCACCGGGCACCCAGACCACGTCCCGGTGGACGAGCTCGGAGAACTCGTGGGCGGTCGCCGCGTTCACGATCCGGTCGAAGCAGCCCCACACCGGCAGGATCGGGACCGCCTTGTCGACGACATGTTTCACCTCGTCGCGCAGGTCGATGGTCATGATCATGGAGCCCACCGGAAGTGACCGTCCCATGGTGCGCAGGTTGCGACTGGCGTCAGGCCACAAGCCGCGCAATGTCGACGGTAGCCGTCGGCCGATCAGGAAGCCGGGGGTGTCGAGCATGACCGCCATCATGAGGTCGGCCACTCCGGCGATGTCGGGCACGACAGGGGAAAGCAATGTCACGAGCATGCTGCGACGGTGCTTCCACTCGGGTGTGGCCGCCCCGTCGCGGTAGACGATCCCGAGGGCGCGCTCAGGGTGGAGGTCGGCGAACTGCACGGCGACGGCCCCGCCCATGGAATGGCCGAGAAGAACGACCTGCTCGACTCCGAGATGATCGAGGAGTCGGATGATCTCGTTCGTCAGTCCCCGGATCGAAACCTGTTCCCATGGCAGGGGGTCGCTGCCGGCGAATCCAGGCAGATTGGGATTGATGACTCGCCATCCGAACGTCTCGGCCAGGTGCATGCTCTCCCGCCAGTACATGCCACCGCCGGCAAAGTAACCGTGGAGGTTGACGGCCCAGATCGGAGGGCTGCCCGGTCCCTCGGGACCGAAGGCCTCTTCATTGTCGGACACCGCGTAACGCAGCCGGCGGCCGTCGAGGATGAGCTTGCTCGGCACCATGGCGACGGCCCGTCGACTGGCGTCGCCTCCGCGCGTGCACCAGGAAACGCTGCTGGTGCGGCGGGGGTCGGGGGACCTCTCGGCCCGGCCCCGGCCCGCCCGAGGGGTAAGTGCAGGGACACGCATGGCGACCGGGCCTGAGGCTAGTGCAGGGCCTGCACCACTCTCGGGGATGTAAGCGTCAGGCACCGGCCGTCACGGCGGCGGCCCGGGTCAGGGCGTCGCCGGCATCGTTGACGAACCGGCGGACGAGGTCGGCCGCCGGCATGAGCTCGTGGATGGCGCCCACCCCCTGGCCGGCGGGGTAGCACTCTCGGGTGGGATCCACCTCGACGGTGTTCTCGTCGCCACCGAGGTGGAACGCCTTTTCCGCCATGGAGCGCCCGAGTTGAGCGGGGAACCGTTCGAGCTCCTCAGCGTGCTCGTCGTAGTACGTCGTATAGGTGTTGCGGACCACCCGCATGGTCTTACCCGAGTACGCCCGGCTGATGGTGGTGCCGTCCTCGGCGGTGGTCAGGAGGGCGTCTTTGTACCCGAGCACCGCCCGGGCTTCGGGCGTGGCGATGAAGCGGGTCCCCACCCACACGCCGTCCGCTCCGAGGGTCAGGGCGGCGGCCAGACCGCGTCCGTCGACAATGCCGCCGGCGGCCACCACCGGCACCCGGTCGCCCACCGCGTCCACGATCTGGGGGACCAGTGGCATGGTGGCGATCAAGCCCGTGTGACCGCCGGCTTCGGTGCCCTGGGCCACGACGATGTCGCATCCGGCATCGACGGCGCGCCGGGCATGGTCGACCCGGCCGCACATGTTGATGACCAGAAGACCGTGGCGGTGGCACTGCTCCACCACCTCGGTGGGTACGCCGAGCCCGGCCACGAATACCGAGGCGCCGCCTTCGATGATCTTCTCCACCTGCTCGGCCATATCTCCCCCCATGGCGGTGAGGAGGTCCACACCGAAGGGCTTGGAAGTGAGCTCGCGCACCCGGCGCATCTCCTCGACCATGCCTTTGGTGGACATGGTGGACGCGCCCAGGCACCCGAAACCCCCGGCTTCGGATACGGCGGCGACAAGGCTGTGGTACGACACTCCGCCCATGCCGGCCAGCATGACGGGGTGCTCGATGTCGAGCATTTCTGTGAGTCGTGTGCGCATCGTTTGCCTCCCTGGAGCGACCAGTCTTCATGGGACGTGGCCATGGGCGCCACCGACGGGTCCGGCCACATAGCCTCGACGCCATGGCCGACCTCCAGCTCTCGTACCGCCGGGCTCTTGCCCGGGTAAGGCTGGTCGCCCGGACGGTGACCGAACTGGGCCTTCGTACCATGGGACTGGTGGCGGCCAACTCCGCCCGTCGCCAGGTCGTCGCCTGGCGCCATTCCCTCGGCCGGCGCACTGTCGGCGTCGGGCAGATGCCGGGTCGTCTGCTCGAGACGGTGCTCGACGCCGCGGGAGCCCGTCTGGTGTTCGAGAGGGCCGAGCTCGAGGTCTGCTTCCTCGCCACCGACGTCGTGCGCATGTCGTGGGGACCGGGACTGCTACCGGTCCCGTATGCCATGGCCGACGAGGCGCCCTGGCCCAGCCCCGACGTCGTCACCCGCCCGCTGGCCGGCGGCGGGCTCGTCCTACGCACCGCAGACCTCGCCGTCTCTGTCGACGGGGAAGGATCGGTGCGGATGCGGCGGCCCGACGGGATCGTGCTTCGGACCGAGGCCCCCCCGGTCCGCCGCGGGGCCACATGGGAGCTGCGCCACGGCATGCGACCGGGCGAGCGTTTCAGTGGGCTCGGCGAGCAGTCGGCCGGCGTCGATCTGCGCGGCGGGCGCTTCGCCTTGTGGAACACCGACGCCGGTGGCTCGTGGACCTCGGGTCAGGGGCCTCTGTACCTGGGGATCCCCGTGGTCGTCGCCACCCACGACGACGGGAACACCCTCACCTTCTACGAGAACTCGACGCGAGGCTCCTTCTCTTTCGGCGATACCGGCCCAACCGGCCCAACCGGCCAGGGTGGCGAATCGAGGATGGCGCGCGGCGCTGCCGGCACGGCGTCGGTGGGCTTCGCCGGCGGCGTCATGAGGCACTACGTCATCGTCGGAGACGTTCCTCACCTGCTCGACCGCTACACGCAGCTCACCGGGCGCCCGGCATTGCCGCCGCGGTGGGCGCTCGGGTACCACCAGAGCCGGTGGGGATACAAGACCGAGCAGGACGTGCGCGGCATCGTCGGCGGCTACCGGACCCTCGGCCTGCCCCTGAGCGCCGTGCACCTCGACATCGATTACATGGACGGTTACCGGGTCTTCACCTTCGACCGGTCACGATTCCCCGACCCCGCCGCGCTGGCGTCGGAGTTGTCGGCGTCCGGCGTGCGCCTGGTGACGATCGTCGACCCCGGTGTGAAGGTGGACGCCGGCTACGACTTGTACCGGCAAGGTCTGGACGACCGGCGCTTCTGCCTCGATGACACCGGCCGTCGCGCCGAGGGTGTCGTGTGGCCCGGGCGGGTGGCGTTCCCGGACTTCACTGATCCCGGAGCGAGGGCCTGGTGGGCCGAGAAGTACCGTGTTCTCACCGACGCCGGGATCGCCGGCATCTGGCACGACATGAACGAGCCCACGTCCATCTCACTGCTGGGTGATCCTTCGCTGCCCTTGTCGACGCGTCATGACTTCGACGGACGCGGCGGCGACCACGGCGAAGGCCACAACCTCTACGGACTTCTGATGAACCGGACCGGGTATGAAGGTCTGGCCCGAGCACGCCCCGAACACCGACCGTTCATCGTGTCGCGCTCCGGTTGGGCCGGGATGCAACGCTGGGCCTGGAACTGGACGGGCGACGTGGCCAGTACGTGGGTCTCGATGCGCCAGCAGATGGCCACCGTGATCGGCCTCGGGTTATCCGGTGTGCCCTATTCGGGTCCGGACATCGGCGGCTTCAGCGGCGTGCCCCATGACGAGCTCTATACGCGGTGGCTGCAGATGAGCGTGCTGCTGCCGTATTGCCGGACCCACTCCGTGCTCGGAGCACCGGCGCGCGAGCCATGGCGCTTCGAGGAGCCCACCCGCAGCATCATCGTCGCCTGGCTGCGCTTGCGGTACCGCCTCCTGCCCTATCTGTACACCCTGGCTCACGAAGCCTCGGCCAGCGGAGCACCCCTGGTCCGCCCGTTGTGGTGGCCGGGTCCGGACGGTGTCGCCGGTCAGCCTGTCGAGCCTCCCCCCGCCGCGGGACCCGTCGCCGGTGACGATGCGAAGGCCGACACCGACGACGCCTTCCTTCTCGGCAACTCGCTGCTGGTGGCACCGGTCACGGTCGCCGGAACCATCGAGAGGGCCGTGGCGCTACCCGCCGGTGATTGGCGCAGTTTGTGGGCGATCGACGGAGGCGGCGCCCCGGGAGGAACGGTGGCGCGCCTCGAAGCGCCCGCCGGTCGTATCCCCGTCCTCGTACGGGCCGGATCGATCGTGCCCCTCGATGACGGGTGGATCGGCCGTGGCGACCACTGTCGTTTCGACACCGACGCCGACCTCGCCAGCGACACCGGAGTTGGTCCCGACACCGACGTCGCCGACAGCGAGGGACCCGACCATCGGGGCGCCACCGCACACACCGCCATCCTCGGTCTCGACCATGCGCCGAGACGTCTGGCCCTTCACTGTTGGCCCACGGACCAGGGCGACGCCGCCGGTACGTGCGTCGATGACGCCGGAGACGGCTACGGCCCGGTACGACGCGACACACTGCGAATGACGGGAGCCGTTGCTGGCGGGGCGGCCGTGGTGACATGGGGGCGCGACGGTGACTATCCGGCTCCTACGGTGGTCCGGGTGGTGCTGCACGGTTTTGTGGCCGAGAGCGCCACAGCCGACGGTCAAGCCGTGGTGATTACGCGTTCTTCGGTCGAATGCGGCGCCTTTTCCGAGCTCCGCCTCGAGGGGCTGCGATCGGTCCAGGGGTTGCCGACTTGATCCTGCGCAAGTCCACCCGCCGTGCCGTTCCTCCGGAACGGATCGACATCCCCGGGTACGTCCTGCGCCGTATGACGGTGGGCGACGCGCCGGCGGTATCGGTGGCCGCCCACGAGAGTCTCGAACACCTGCGGCCGTGGATGCCGTGGGCTACCCCCGAGGGGGTCTCGCTCGAGGCCCAGCGGTTGCGGATGTCGGGACCGGCATGGTCGTGGTCGCCGGACGGTGACTATGGGTACGGCATCTTCGTGTCGAGCGGCCGGCTGGTCGGTGCCCTCGGACTCCATCGCCGGATCGGCCCCGGCGCCCTCGAGATCGGCTACTGGGTCCACGCCGATTACACCCGACGCGGCATCGCCACGGCGGCGGCGCGCGCCCTCACCGACGCCGGCTTGGCCATGCCCGGCATCCGCCGCATGGAGATCCACTGCGACGCCGCCAATCTTGCCAGCGCGGCGGTGCCGGCCCGGCTCGGTTACCGGATGGTGGGGTCCGAGGACCACGAGCCCGAAGCTCCGGGCGAGGAGGGTCGACGGCTCATCTGGGTGATGTACGAGCGGGAGTGGAAGACGACCGCTCGATGACCGGCACCCCGTTCACCGCCCCCGGTTTCCCCTGAGCTCCTTCGATTCCGCCGGTGCTTTCGGGACCCGCTTCGGCTTGCTCTAACCCGATGTGCGGCAGGATGCGGTCGAGGGATTTCGGGAACCACCAATTGGTCTTGCCGATGAGCAGCATGACCGAAGGCACCACGGCCATCCGGATGACGACGGCGTCGACCAGGATCCCGCCGGCGAGACCCAATCCGAATTCCTTGATGACCCGCTCACCGCCCAGAATGAACGACCCGAACACCAGGATCATGATCAGGGCAGCGGCGGTGATCGTCTTGCCCGTGGCGGCCAAGCCATTGCGCACAGCGACGCTGTTGTCACCCGATTTGATCCACTCCTCATGGATGCGCGTGACCAGGAAGACCTGGTAGTCCATGGACAAGCCGAAGAGAATGGCGAACAGCATCACGGGCAGGAAGGCCTCGATGGGACCGGGCCGGTTGACCCCGAAGACCGAGCCAAGCCATCCCCATTGAAAGACGGCGACCAGTATCCCGAACGCTGCTCCGATGGACAGGATGTTCATGGCGGCCGAGACAAGAGGGATGACGATGCTGCGGAAAACCACCGAGAGCAGCAGGAACGACAGCAGGACAACGAGGCCTATGAACAAGGGCAGCTTGGCCGACAGAACATGGGCGAAGTCGATGAAGATTGCCGTTGTTCCGCCGACGAGCACTGTGAAATTCGTACCGGACACGGCCGACGGAATGGTCTGTTGCCGCAGGTGGTAGACGAGGTTGGTCGTCGCCGCATCCTGTGGCGCGCTGGCGGGATAGACGTTGATCAGGGCCACGTCGGTGCCGTTGTGGGAGGGGATGAGCACGGGCGGCGCCACCTGGGCCACATCGGGCTGGGCGGCGACATCGGTCACCACCCGGGCCAGTACGCCGCGGTCTGCGGCATCGTGCACCACAGCCACAAGCTCGAGTGGTCCATTGAAGCCAGGACCGAAGCCTTTGGCCAACATGTCGTACGCCTGACGCGTGGTTGACCCGGCCGGGTCGTTTCCTTGGTCCGCTGATCCCAGACGCAGTGAGAAAAACGGAGCCGCGATGAATACGATGACAACCAGGGCGACGGCGGCGGGCACGGCCGGCCGACGCTTGATGATGTCCGCCCAGCGGGGCCAGAAACCCTTCGTACCGGCACCCACGATACGCGGCCCGTTCTGGGCCAGGTCCACCTTCTGACGTTTGGACAGCACCCGTGGTCCGATGAATCCGAGAAGAGCCGGCAGCAGGGTGAGAGCGGCGATCATCGTGAGAGCGACGCCGAGAGCGGCGGCCACGGCCAGGCCGTACAGGAACGACACACCGAGGGCGAACATGCCCAGAAGGGCGATGCAGACGATGATGCCGGCGAACAACACCGCCCGCCCCGAGGTGTTCACCGCGTTCACAATCGATGTCTCGGTATCCTGCCCGGCGATGAGGCCTTGGCGATGTCGCGTCACGATGAACAGCGCATAGTCGATGCCCACGCCCAGGCCTATGAGGAGCACGAGGGTGGTCGAGAACTCCGGCATTTTCATGACATTGCTGAGAAGCCCGATCAAACCGACGGCCGTGCCGAGCGATCCGAGGGCAGAGACGAGTGGCAGGGCCATGGCGTAGCGCGACCTGAAGACGAGCCACAGCACGATCCCGGCCAGCACCACCCCGACCAGGGTCCCACCGAAGGCCGGCTTGACGGCTTCCTCGGCCAGCTGTCCCGCAACCGCCACCTGAAGTCCCGGGGCATCGGCCGACTTGGCCGTGTTCACCAGGTCGGTGGCGATGGCCATCGACAGGTTCTGGGCCTGCCTGTCGAACGTCACGGTGGCGAAGGCGACCTTCTGGTCCTTGCTCACGTGCGTGGCGCCCTCCGGCCCGTAGGGGGAGACGATGTTCGAGACGTGCGGCACCTTCGCCACCTTGGCCAGCATGGCGTCGATGCGCGTCTCGACCGCCGGGTCGGTGACTTTCGCTGCTCCCGAAGTGTTGAAGACGATCTGATCAACGTCGCCTGACACTTTGGGCGAGGCCGCTTTCAGAAGGTTTATGGCGTCGGTCGACTCGGTCTTGGGCAACGTGAAGCTGTTCGAGTAGTCGCTTCCCACCCCACGAGCGATGCCACTGACGAGGACCAGGGCGGCGATCCAGAAAAGCACGACCAACCGTCGGTGACGAACACACCAGGTAGCGAGAGCGCGCATGAAGGGGACTCCTCTTGATCAGAAGGGGCTGGGAAGGCCAGCCGATTTGAGACGCTTGTCTTGTTCAGATGTCGGACACCCGGTGGGGGCGGTGGCCAGGGGCAGGATGACGTCGTTCACCACCTGCTCGGCGAACTGCGCCTCCGGGATCTCACCGGAGGTGAGCAGGTGGTGAATCGCCAGTGCGGGCAAGAGGGACACGAGAAGATCGAGATTGCGATCTTCGGCAACCTCGCCCCGAATCACGGCCCGTTCGAACACCTGCCTGAGGCTTTCTTTGTGGGGATCGATGAACCGCTCCCGGAACACCTGGCGAAGCTCGGCATCACGGGCCAGCGCCGTGATGAGCCCGATCATGAGCTGGGTATCGAATCGGCTGTCGATGCTGGTGGAACCCTGGGCGATCGCCTCGAGGTCTCCTCGCAAGGATCCTGTGTCGGGTACCGGGCGGGATTCCTTCAGAGAATTCAAGGCGTCGACGATGAGCTCGGCCTTTCCGGACCACCGGCGGTAGATCGTTGTCTTGCTCGCATGGGCCCGCGCCGCCACCGACTCGATGGTGAGACGGTCGTATCCGATTTCGGCCAATAGAGCCAGAGCTGCGTCCCTGAGGGCGACGTCGCGAGAAGCGTCGAGCGGACGACCACCGTGATGTTCGGTCACCTCGACCTTGTCGGCCGTCGTTGGGGGCGCATCTCGTTCCTTTTTCGGCACTTCGGGCCAAGTTCTTAAACGAAACGGTATCGTATCTTTTCATTCGGCTGACATCGACGTCGAGATCGACCAATCCTCCAGGTCAGAGCGGCAATTGCCCGTTCAGTCAGCCAAGCCGGCTCCGCAAGGTCGGCGATTTGGCTCGGACCCACTGAGGCCGTGATCAGCTGTCCATGTGGCCAACGCGTGACGCTCGGAGAAAATTCCTCCAAACCGATCTATTTCTGACTCAGATCACTAGCGAGTCGCCGGGCCCTTTGGTCGGAGGGCTAAGTCGAAGTATCCGCGGCACCTCGTGGCCCGAGCGCCAGTACGGCTTCGTCCACCGACGGGAACAGGTGGGTGCGCCCGATGCGTTCGAGGATGCCGCTGCGGGAGAGATTCTGCGGTGCGCTGGCCACCGCCCGGGCTACGGCCACGGTGACGTGGGTGCTCTCGAGCTCGTCGAGCACCTGCGTCAGGGCCCGAGCGCCGGTGAAATCGATGTCCCCCATGGCCACGGCGTCGAGAACGAGAAGGTGTGGCGGCGGCGAGGCGGCAGCGATGGCGGCATGCACCTGGAGGCGGAAATAGCCGGCGTTGGCGAAGTAGAGGGAGGCGCCGAAGAAGAAGACCACCACCCCGGGCACGACGGCAGCGTCATTGTTGGGATTCCCGACGTCCTCCCAGCTGGTGGTGTTCGGGATGCGGCCGAGCACGAAGGTCGCGGGCCGGGCACTGCGACGGGTGCGGTCGAGGATGGCGAGCCCGACGGCGACAGCGATGCCCTGTTCGACGCCGACGACGGCGACGACGGCCAGGGTCACCAGGGCGAGAGCGAACTCCCACATGGAGAAGTGCAGGATGTGTAACAGGTCCCTGCCGCGGAAGATCCGGGTGGCCACGAAGATGAGGACGGCGGCCAGGGTGGCCAGCGGCACATCGGTGAGAAGCCCGGCAGCGGGGATGAGAGCCACCATGACGACGGCGGCGCCGAGGCCGGCGCCCTGGGTCTTCCCGCCGGTCGACGACACGGCCGCCGTGCGGGCCGGGCTGGCGTTGACGGCGAAGGAGCCGACCAGCCCCGAAAGGATGCTGCCGGCGCCGACGCCAATGAAGTCGCGTCCCACATCGACGTGGTATCCGCCCGGTGCGGCGAATGCGCTGGTGGTGGCGGCCGTCTGGCTCACGACCACCAGGGCCACGACAGCGGCAACGGGAAGGACGTGGCCGAGCGACGACCACGACAGGTGCGTGAGACCCAGATGGGGTGCGGCATGAGCCACCGTGCCGAGGGTGGCGACACCGTGGGCGTGGAGGCCGGCAACGGCCACGACCACGGTCGAGCCGACGAGACCGAAGAGGGCGCCGGGGATACGGCGGTCGATCCGCTCGGCGGTGAGGACCACGGCGAACACAACCAGGCCGATGGCGAGCGTCCATCCGTTCGTGGCACCCACGTGCCGGATCACGTCGGCCACGCGGTGCACGGTGGTCCCGGTCGTTGATGGAAGGCCGAAGAAGTCGGGCAGTTGATGGACGACGATGATGACGGCTACCCCGGCCAGGAAGCCGGAGATGATCGGCGCCGACAGGAACTCGGAGATCCAACCGAGTCGTAGCAATCCGACCAGCACGACGAAGACGCCCACGACAACGGCCACGAGGCCGACCAGGGCGACGTACTCGGGGGAACCGGTGGCGGCCAGGTGGGCGATGCCGACGGCGAAGAGGGGGGCGATGGTGGAGTCGGCGCCCACCGACATCTGTGCGTTCGAACCCAGCAGCGCGAACAAAAGAGTGCCGGCCACGAAGGCATAGAGACCGGTGATGGGGGGCATCCCGGCCAGTCGGGCCGTGGCCAGCTGTTCGGGCACGGCGATGGCGAGGAGCATCACGCCGGCGCCCAGGTCGGCGCTCAGCCATGCCCGCTGATAACCGTGCACCGACGGCGCCAACCACATCGGCCAGCCCCGCCGGGCGCCGGGAGCCGGGGTAGGCGTCGGCGGTGACGGCGTCGGCGACGATGGGGGCGTCACCATTGGGCGCAACGGTCAGGACTCAAGATCGAGCCAGTGTCGCGCGCTGGACAGGACCGTGACCCGGGGTTCGGACCAGACGAAGCGTTCGACACGGTCGAGGATCTCCTCGACCCGCCGTGCCGTCGGGGCGACGACGGCGAAACCGAGGGCGGCGCGTTGGCGGAGGTCCTGGTGCTCTACTTCGGAGGCCGAGACGCTGAAGCGCTGGCGGGACGTGTCGAGGAGATGGCGGATGACGGACCGCTTGTCCTTGAGCGAACCACTCTGTGGGAGGTGCAGCTCGATCTCCATGGCGGCCACATGCATCGTTCGGTGAAGCGTACTTTGTGGACCCGTGGGCATCCGGATCGGAAAAGCACCGTCGTGTACGGCGCTGACCCCGAGGCCATGACGGCAGTCCCGGACCCGAGCGCTCGCCTTCACCCGGAGTCGCCCTAAGCCCGGCCATGACTTGGGCCCGGTTCGTGCGTGAGGATGCCGAAGGCCACGACACCGTGCTACTCGACCCCGACGGCAGCGAGTTCTGCGGTGTGCACCAAGGCCGAGATCCGACGGCGCAGCCGCGCTTCGGTTCCTTGGCGGACCTTGCGGTAAAACGGCGGATGCGATTGCCGCTGCTACGGTGACGCCCGTGTCAGGGAACGGTGCTCGGGGGCAGTGGCGCTGATGCCGATCTGGCTGACCGAGGACGAGTTCCGCACCCTTGCCGCCGCCTGCGCACGCCTCATCCCGGCTGACGAGACGGCTGGTGCCGTGGAGGCCGGCTCGCCCGAGTACATCGACACAATGCTCGGGGCGTTTGCCGTCGACCCGCCCATGATCTGGGCAGGAGGGCCCTCGTCGGGACGCTTCGGCGGTGACGCGGGTTTCAAACACTTCCACCGGCTGACGGCCCACGACGAGCTGGCCTGGCGGATGCGGATCGAGGGATCCCTCGGGATGCCCGAACGGGAGTTCAACGGCCCCGTCGTCGGTTGGCAGCAGGTCTATCGCGACGGACTGGCCGTCCTGGGGGCCGATTTCTGCGATGTGAGTGACGAGGAGCAGGACGAGCGGTTGCGGGCCCAGGATGAGTTCACCACCCTGCTGTACGAGCACTGCTGCGAGGGCATGTACGGCGCACCCGAGTATGGCGGCAACCGGGACACGGTGGCCTGGGAGGCCATTGGTTTCCTCGGTGACGTCCAACCCCGTGGGTTCACCGACGCCGAGGTCTCAGGTCCATGAGTGTCGACGCCATCATCGTCGGTTCTGGTCCCGGTGGTGCCACCGCAGCCGACATTCTCACCCGGGCCGGGTGGACGGTCACCATCATCGAGAAGGGACGAAACCACCTCATCGATCCCGACGACCCGAGCAAGCTGGTCCAGGACTACTCGAATGACGAGATCAAGTTCATGCACCGCCATTTCCTCGGGCCCGATCCGCTCATCGAGCCCCGCACGTTCCGGATCAGCGAAGAGGACGGTGAGCACTCCTATGTGGGGGCGGTGAACAGCATCCCGTCCACGGTGGGCGGGGGCGGGACCCACGCCGACGGCAAGGTCCCGCGCTTTCGCCCCGAGGACTTCCGGCTCCACAGCACCTATGGTCCGATCGAAGGTGCCGCCGTGGCCGACTGGCCCGTCGACTACGACGAACTCGAGCCGTATTACGCCGAGGTCGAGCGCTTGATCGGCGTGGCCGGGACGGCGGGGGCCAACCCCTTCGCCGCCTGGCGCTCGGGTCCCTACCCGATGCCGTCAGGCGCTCCCATGTACGGAGCGGTGCTGTCGTCGGCGGCGGCCGAACGTGAGGGGTTGCATCCGTATCCGGGGCCGACGGCGGCCAACTCGATCCCCTACGACGGCCGTCCGGCGTGCAACAACTGCGGGCACTGCGCCTATTTCGGCTGCCCGATCCATGCCAAGGGCGATCCGGTGGCCATGTTGCAGCACGCCCTGGGCACGGGTCGGGCCGAACTTCTGTCGGAGACCTTCGTCTCGCGGATTCGCACCAACGGGCGCGAGGCCTCCGGCGTGGATGTCATCGGCCCCGACGGTGTCGAGCGCAGCCTCGGTGCCCGCTATGTCATCGTCGCCGGCGGAGCCATCGAGACGCCGCGTCTGCTTCTGCTGTCGGGGATCGAGCACCCTCTCATCGGCCGCCATCTCATGATGCATTTCCAGACGATGAACGTCGGGATCATGCCGCAACGTCTGCATGCCCACATGGGTCGGTCGGTCACCCACCTCCACGACGACTGCATGCTCGTCGACGATGACGCCCTGGACGCCGCGCGCGCGGCGGGACTGCCGTGGATCCGCGGCGGCTTGGTGGAGCATGGGGGAGGCGGGCACCCCATCATGGAGGGCCAATTCTACCCGTGGGGGCCTTCCCACAAGAAGCTCATGGAGGCGTCGCCTCTGCGCGACCGGCTGTGGGCGTTCATCATGCAGGGGGAGGATCTGCCCCAGCCCACCAATCGCGTCGATCTCGACCCGACCGTCCGCGATGTGTGGGGCTTTCCTGCGGCCCGGATCACGTTCAAACCACACCGCCATGAGCTCGTGGCGTCGGCCCATCACGGACCGCGCCACATACGGGTGCTCGAAGACATGGGCGCCACATGGACGGCGACGACGACGTCACCTCTGGTCGAAGGCGCCACCGTCAGGTCGCCGTTCGCCACCGGCCACGGCGACGACGCCACCAACTACGGCGGCCCGATATCGGCCATTCCCGCCAGTCGCCACGTCATGGGGACGACGCGCATGGGGGCCGACCCGGCCTCGTCGGTGGTGGACCGGTTTGGCCGCTTGCACGATCTGCCCAACGTCGTGGTGGCCGATTCGTCGGTTTTCGTGACGTCCGCCGGTTACGGTCCGACACTCACTTTGGTGGCCCTCGCCGCCCGTGCCGCCGCTTCGCTCGTGGGGTGACGGCCCCCGTCGGCTGAAGATCCGATGCGCGGTGAGCGACAGCCCTTCAGGGGCCGAGATGCAGGGCCAGGAAACGCTCGGATGCCTCGAACTCCTCGGGAGGGACGGCACCGTGCTTCCCGGGGTGCGCGTGCAGGCGCTTGTCGGGTGTCCCGAGAGCGTCGAACAGTTCAGAGACCTTGTCACGGGGGAAGAGCTCGTCGTGCCACTGCATGAGGAAGAGCACCGGGCCGCGGACCTTCGGCGCGTCGGTGAGGATGCGAGACCTGGTCGGTCCGGTGAGCCCCATGAGGCCGAGGACGGCCACCGTGATCCGGGGCTCGGCCGCCACCAGCGGCAGCCCCAGGATGGTGCCCATGGACAACCCCCAGTAGCCCGCCGGACCGGGGCCGATGTCGGGTTCGCCCTGGAGGGCGTCGATGGTGGCCCGCCAGTCGGCCACCATGGCGTCGGTCATGGTGGCGTCGGACGACCACATCTGGCCGAAGTCGAAGAACGGAAGATCGGGCCCGGACTTCTGTCGGCGGTCGCCGTGGACGGGGCCGTCGATGGCGGCGGCCGCGTAGCCGAGGTGGCGGACCAATCGCCGCCCGAGCGCCACCACGTAACCCTCCCGTTTGCTGCCTGACGCACCGTGGCCGATAAGCACCAGAGGACGGGGTCCCTCGGCGTCGGGGGGCGTCCATAGCAATCCGGGCACCGTCCGCCCGTGGCGTGCGAGGTCGAAACGGCGCTCCCGCACACCCTTGGCGACGACGTCCTCTCCGGGCCAGTGCACAGAGGCAGAGTAATGGGTCTTCAGTTATGCGGAACTTGTGACCAGGGCAGACCCTTGTCGACACGCGGTTCACCCGGGAGCCCGAGGACGCGCTCGCCCAGGATGTTGCGCATGATCTCCGACGTTCCCCCCTCGATGGAATTGGCCCGGGCTCGGAGAAAGGAGTGCCGGACGTCTCCGCCGATGGCGCCGGCGCGCTCTGGTCGTGTCATCTCGAAGTGGGTGGGGTAGAGGGTGCCCGTCATGCCGAGAAGATCGACACAGAACTCGTAGATGTCCTTGTTGAGCTCGGCGCTGATCAACTTGGCCACCGATCCTTCGGGACCCGGCGTCCCGGCCCGACGCATCTCGCGAGCCCGCATGTTGGTGAGGCGGGCCACGTCGGCTTGCACCCACAGTCGCATGAGCCGGTCCTGTTCGGCTGCGGTCCCGCCGCCGCGCTGGCGCCAGACGTGCAGCGCGTCATGGATCGGCCCTGCGTTGCGGGCCGCCACCCCGCCGCCGATGGCCACGCGCTCGTTCATCAGGGTCGTCATGGCCACCCCCCAGCCGGCGCCCACGGCATCGAGTCGGGCGCTGTCGGGAATGCGGACATCGTTGAAGAAGACCTCGTTGAACTCGGCTTCTCCGGTTATCTGGCGCAGCGCCCTCACCTCTACCCCGGGCGCCTTCATGTCGACGATGAAGTAGGTCATGCCCCGGTGCTTCTCGGCCGCGGGATCGGTGCGGGCCAGGAGCAGTCCCCACTTGGCCGTGTGGGCCAGGGTGGTCCACACCTTCTGGCCGTTCACCACCCATTCGTCTCCGTCGCGCACGGCCCGGGTGGCGAGCCCGGCCACGTCGGAGCCGGCACCCGGTTCGCTGAACAGCTGGCACCAGATCTCCTCGCACGTGTAGAGCGGACGCAGGAGGCGCCGCTTCTGCTCGTCGGTGCCGTGGGTGAGGACGGTGGGTGCGGCCATGCCGTAGCCGATGACGTTGCGCTCGATTTCGTTGGGGGCGCCGGCCTTGCGCAGTCGTTGCTCGATGATCCCCTGGAGATCAGGGCTCAGCCCCAGGCCGCCGAAGCCCTCGGGGAACCACACCCAGGCCAGTCCGGCATCGTAGCGGGCACCGGCGAATTCCACGGGCGGCGTCGCCTGCGGATCGTGGGCGGCGAGAAGCTCGTCGAGACGGGTCCGGACGAGGATTTCGGCGTCGGTGGCGAGAAGGTCGGTGACGGGCATGTGGCCACGATACCGAGCCCATAGAGTCAAGGCCCCGGCCGGGCCGATCGGCCCGGGTCACCGGCGCCGACAGGGAGGGTTGTTGTGGAGAGCGTGGCATTCGAGACGATCGTCTACGAAAAGGACGGGCCCGTCGCCCGGATCGTTCTGAACGTACCCGAGAAGGCCAACATCCAGACCGCCCAACAGGTGTGGGACATGGATGAGGCCCTGGAACTGGCCGACCGCGATGACGAGGTGAAGGTCCTGATACTGAAGGCCAACGGCGCCGGCTTCTGTGCCGGCCACGCCATCGTCGGACCCGACGAGATGGCCGAGGTCTATCCCACGACGGGGCCGACCCCCGAGGCGACCTGGAAGCACCACCATTACGGCCTGTTCCTGTGGCCACCGCTGCGCCTGTGGGAATTCCCGAAGGCCACCATCTCCCAGGTCCACGGCTACTGCGTCGGGGGCGGAACCGTCTACGGACTCCTGACCGACCTGACCATCGCCTCCGACGACGCCTACTTCCAGATGCCTTTGCCCCAGGGTTTCGGTCTCCCCGGCGCGCAGACGATGATCGAGCCCTGGGTGCTCATGAACTTCAAGCGCGCCGCTGAGTATCTGTTCCTGGCGCCCACCATCGACGCCGTGCAGGCGCTCGACTGGGGCATGGTGAACCGGGTTGTGCCCCGGGCCGACCTCGAGGCCGCCGTGGAGGACATCGCCCGCACCATCGCCCAGATGCCGCTCACCACGATCATGGCCACCAAAGCCGGGATCAAGAGGGCCTGGGAGATGATGGGCATGCGGGTCCATCTGCAGCAGTCGACCGATCTGGTCGCCCTGTGCAGCGGTGCCTCTGACGTCCGGGCCCTGATGGCCACCATGAGCGGGCGTCGGCCGCGGCAGAACGCGGCGATACGCGCCGACGAAGTGGTGGGACCCGAGGAGACCGGGGCCGGCGGCTGAGCGCCGCGGCTAGACCCGATGCCCCGAGTAACCTCGACTTTCCGTGGCCAGTGACCTCGAACAGAGTGTGGACGGGCCGCGCCACCTGAAGACACCGGGGCGAAGCCGGTGGATCGTCGAATGGGCGGTCGTCCTGGTGGTGGCGCTCGGCTTGGCCGTGGTGCTGCGCACCTTCGTCATCCAGACCTATTCGATCCCGTCGGTGTCGATGGTCCCGACCCTCAAGGTGGGCGACCGCATCCTCGTCGACAAACTCAGCTACCACCTCCACCCGGTGCACCGGGGCGATGTCGTTGTCTTCGCCACCCCGCCCAAGGAGGTGCCGATCCTGATGGTCAAGGATCTGGTCAAGCGCGTGATCGGCCTGCCCGGCGAGACCATCTCCTCCGGTCCTCACGGTGAGGTCCTCATCAACGGCAAGGTCATCGACCAGACGTGGTTGACAGCGAGCGCGCGCGCCGATCCGGGACCGCCTATCGTCAAACAGAAGATCCCCAAAGGTGAGATCTTCGTCATGGGGGACAACCGCGGGTCATCCGACGACAGTCGGTACTTCGGACCCGTGGACGAGTCGCTCATCGTGGGCCGCGCCGTCTTAGGTTTCTGGCCGTTGTCGCGCATCCACCTCCTCTGAGCGTGACTCGTCGGCCGCTGTCCGGCGCCGGGTCTCCGCGGCCATGACGTCGCCACCGATCACGTTAGGGGCCGTCGACGATCAGGAGGAGGTCTTCGCCGACGCCTTTCGAGCGGGCGAGATCGCGCCAGCCGGACATCTCTATCACCGCCATGTCGTCTATCTGAGCCCCACCACCCGCCTGTTCGGCTGGCCCCGGCGGATCGAGGGCCGGGACCGGACTCTGGAGTTCATCCAGTTGACGATCACCGGTGCGTCGGACATCGACTACGTGCTCGATGAACGTGCCGTCATCGCCGACGACAGCGCCTACACGAGGATCATCTTCGACTTCGACGCCGCCGGCCGGCGCCTGCGATCGGTCTATGTCGTCGTCTATCGCTACCGAGACGGCCTGATCGCCCAGCAGGAGCTCTACTACGACCCGAGCGACCGTCTGGAGGACGCCCCGAGGGCCCGTCTGGAGGACGCCCCGGGCCACCGTCTGGAAGGCCCCCGGTGGGGTCGTCCCCCGGAGACGTCGGAGCAAGGCCCCACCGACGCCCACTGAACATGGGCCTCTGAGCATGGGCCTCTGAGCATGGGCCATGTCCGTTGGCTCCCCATTGATGAACCGTTGATATCGCCCGTGTACCTTTTCCCTGAACAGTTCGCACGGGGGGTGGCCGCACCATGGGCGGCACCGGTGGGAACCACAGGTTCGGGGGGGTCTGTTCGTGAAGCGTCAGGTGCTGTGGGCGGCGTCCGCCGTGGTGTCGTGTGCGTCGATCGCCCTGGCGGCGGGAGGGACCTCGGTCGCCGGCGCCGCCGTGGCGTCCACGGTGGTGAGCGGGACGCGTATCGCGACGCCTCTGCCGCCCCATCTCCACGCCACCCGGGGGGCGATAGACGAATCGTCGTCCAACTGGTCGGGCTATGCGCAGGTCTCGACCACGCCTGACACTTTTGCCCAGGTGACCGACACCTTCGTGGTGCCCACTGTGGTCCCTTCGGCCAGGGGCAACCAGTACGTGGCGGACTGGGTCGGCATCGGTGGCTATACCGGCGGTGACTCGACGCTCGTGCAGGACGGCATCCAAGCGGTCATCCACACGCGCGGGCACCACAGCACCGTGACCTACGATGCCTGGACCGAGCACCTGCCGCGGGACGAGAAGCCCCTCGCTCTCACCGTCTCCGCCGGAGACACCGTGACCGCCATCGTGCAGGAGACGGCCACAGACACGTGGCTGATGGAGGTCGTGGACGACACCACCAACCTGAATGCCGCTACCACCGTGCACTACGTCGCCTCCGGCCTGAGCGCCGAGGCCATCATGGAGAGACCGTGTGTCAGGGCGCCGTGCCGGACCCAGGACCTCGCCCACTTGGCCCAGACGTCAAACGAGACGTTCGGACCCGGCTCTTACAGCACAGAGGTACTCCCAGCCGGTCAGACGCCGACCGAAGAGCCCCTCTTGGCGCTGGTGGCCGACCAGACACTGGCCGACATCGTCATGACCAACAACAGTGACTCGAGCACCATCGCCACGCCATCGCCCCCCTCATCCGAGCAGGACGGCTTCGTGGTGGCCGACGGCGCCGAGCCGCCGCTGGCGCCGAACGTCTGACTCGCACGTTGTACGGCGTCAGCCGGGGCATGAAAGGTTGCTCTCTGAGCCGGGTCGGCGTCTGGCTGGGGGCGGTGACCGTGTTGGGGTCGTCGGTCCTCGTGGCCGAGGGGCGTGCCCCTGCTGTCGCTGGCACTGCTCAGGTGGCGGCGTCGGCCCGTAACGCTCCGCTCCTGCGGGTGGTGCACCAGCCTGGTTCCAAGGCGACGTCGTTGTGTCCGGGGTGTTCGTACAACTGGGCCGGCTATGCGCAGGTGGCATCGCACCGTCACACTTTCACCGAGGTGACCGCCACCTTCGTCGTACCGACGGTGACCTCCAGCATCGCCGGCACGCAGGTGGCGGCGGACTGGGTGGGGATCGGCGGGTACGGCGACGGCTCCCTCGTGCAAGCAGGGATCCAGTCGGTCGCCACGACGGTCGACAACGAGACGAACGTTTCCTACGAAGCCTGGACCGAGATCCTCCCGCAGGCCGAAAAGTCGCTTTCGGTTCCCGTATCGGCGGGAGACAGCGTGACCGTCACCGTGCAGGAGGTCTCGAAGAACAGATGGTTGATGCAGATCCAAGACGGATCTCAGGTGGGCAGCCGGACGGTGACCTACCACGCCAGAGGTGCGAGCGCCGAAGCCATTCACGAGCGTCCGTGCATGGCGTCCCCGTGCAGCGAGGTGAACCACCTGGCCTCGTTGGCGCAGACATCGAACGTGACCTTCGGCCCGGGTTCGGTCAGTGAGACGGCTCCGGGGCTCCCGCCCGAGACCGAGCCGCTTCTCGGCGACGTGAGCGGCGCCGCGTTGCACGACCTGTCCATGGTGGCGGACGACGGGATCACGGTCATCGCCACACCGTCGGCTCCCGATGCCGCCCAGGACGCGTTCACAGTGGCCGACGGCGCCGCCACACCACCGGCGCCGGGTATGTGACGCGCCGCGCCCTCATCAGTCGTCGAGCAGCTCCGGGTGGCGGGCCCGGACCATGCGGGTCATTCCTTCCCTCCACGTCACGGTGGTCGTTCCCACCAGCTCGTGCATGCGGGTGAGGTCGATGTCCACGCTGTCGATGGTGTCGGTGGTGGGGGCGAAGGTCACCGGGACGCCGGTCAGGGTCGACAGGTAGCCGCACCATTCTTCGATGCTGGCCGCCTCGTCGCCACCCCAGTTCACGATGGTGGCCGGTACCGACGCCGCTCCGAGCAGCCCGGGGACCATGCCGATGATGTCGTCCTCGTGCAGGGGGTGATAGATGCTCGGAGCATCGACGTGGACAGGGACCTCGGAACCGTTGATCATCATCTCGAGATGGATGGCCGGCCATCCACCACGATCTCCGTACGGCACTGACAGCCGGGCGATGGTGGTGGGCAGGTCGAACCGTTGGGCGGCCCAGCGGGCCGTGCCCTCGGCGGCGATCTTGCAGATGCTGTAGGTGCGGAGGAAGGGCCAGACCCCGTGGTTGTCACCCAGCGGATCGGATTCGGTGAAGACCTGGTGCCCCATCGGCTTGTAGACGCCGGTGGTGGAACAATGCAGGAACGACCGCGCCGCCCGGTGGTGCTCCATCAACCAGGCCAGCCCACCGCTGTTGGCCTGCAGGTCGACATCCCAGTCATTGGTCTTGGTGACGGCGAAGTTGAGGACGTAGTCGGCATCTTGGGGTAGCCCGCCGACGTCACCGGTGGCCAGGTCGATGGCGACGCAGCGCACCCCGGCCGCCTCGAGGCGCTGCCGGGCCGTGTCGTCACGGAAGCGGGCCGCTCCGTAGACGTCGTTGTCCTTGGCCAGAGCGCGGGCCACCGGTTCGCCCACCTGGCCCGTCACACCGGTGACCACGACCTTCGCTCCCCGTAGCGGTTCGGCATTCATCGATCGATCCTCCGTCCGTGTCGGCCCTGTTCGTCGCTGCGCCACGTCGGCTCGGTGAAATGGTGGCAGCCGGGCGCCGGCGTGAGCATATGGCCTGCTCCCGGCGACGGTGACCGCCGGGGAAGCACCGGCGAGGGACAATGGCCGGCATGGCGCAATTCCACTGGGACCCGGCGACGTACCGCGCCCTCATGCGCTCCGAGGTTCCGGCCTACGACGAACTCCAGGACGCCGTGGCCGGAGCCACGCGTGCACTACCGGCCCGCCGCGTCCTCGATCTGGGGACGGGGACGGGCGAGACGGCCAGCCGGGTGCTGGCCCTGCACGAGCATGCGTTCCTCGTGGGGGTGGACGAGAGCGACGAGATGCTGACGATGGCCCGTCAGACGCTCCCCGCCGCCCGCGTGGACCTCCGGGTCGGCCGCTTGCAGGACCCGCTCCCGCCGGGTCCCTTCGAAGTCGTGGTGTCGGCCCTGGCGGTGCACCACCTCGACGGACCGGGCAAGGCGGAGTTGTTCGGACGGGTCCACCCGTTGTTGGGGCCGGGGGGACGGTTCGTGCTCGGGGACGTGGTGGTGCCCGAAAAGGCAGCCGACGCCGTGACGCCCGTGGATGGCGAGTACGACCTTCCCGACACCATCGAGGATCAGCTCCGCTGGCTGCGTGACGCCGGCTTCGAGGCGACCGTGTCCTGGCAGTGCGGGGACCTGGCCGTGTTCATCGCCGACCGAACGGCTTGACACCATCGATCTCACCCACCTCCTGGCCCTTCGGCATGGTGGTTGACATGATGAACGGGTGGACGCTGCCGCCATCGTGCTGGTGGACCGGACAGGAACGATCCGTTTCTGGAACCCTGTCGCCGAGGATCTCTTCGGCCATACGGAGTCGGCCGCCGTCGGCGTCACACTCGACCTGATCGTGCCTCCGCCCCTACGAGACAGGCACTGGCACGGGTTTCGCCGAGCGTGGCAGGAAGGGATCAGCGACGACGTGCGGGTCGCCCTCATTCCGGTCTTGTGTGCCGATGATGAAACTCGGCTGTTCCCTGGTCGCTTCCTGCCCATTCGAGAACCTCATGGCGACCTCGCCGCGCTCATGGGGGTGTGGCAGGCTCCTTCGGACAGAGACGGCGGCCTCTTCGTCCTGGGCTGACGGGTGGCCGACCCCCGATCGGCCCCACCGGATCCCCGTCGCTGATTTCGTCATGGCCGAGCAGACGAGCGATGTTCAGGGCTCCATTTCGAGCTGGATCCAGGGTCTGGGCGCCAACCGGTCAGGGAAGAAGATGCCGAGAGGGGCCATGGAGAACTTCTTCCAGCCCAGTTTCTTCGTGCGGAACACCCGTGTCTCACCAGCACCGACCTCGACGCAGGATTCAGCGCTCTCGCTGGTTCCGGTACCCACGATGCGCAATGGCAATGTGTGGTGTCCCGGTGAAACCGAGTCGTCACGTTGTTGGAGCGCCCAGAGTTTGCCTCTCGGACTGGCGTCGATGAATACGGTGCGCGCTCGGACGAGATCTTGCATCGCCAGCCGGCGGATGACGCGGATCGTTGCTCCGTCTTCTTCTGACGCGGGGGTGTCCATGGCATCAGAGTACGGCTCTGGCGGATATGACGTCGCCCACAATCCCGTTGACGCGGCGACGCTCAGGTGCGCCTCTCGACGAGGAGGCTCTGGATCGAGGTCCCTAGGGGACCGTGGACGTCCCAGAGGGCGCACTGGGCCATCCCCACGCCGACCGTGCCGAGGGTCGTCCGGGCGTCGAGGCACACCCAGGCCCCGACGGCGGGGCGGTTCATGAACACCGACAGGTCGGGGTTGATGAAGAGGTAGCTCTGGAAGTCGAAGAGGGAACTGACGCCGTTGCCGAAGTCGCAGGCGGCGGCCACACGCTCGAGGGGCGAGGGTTCCTCGCCGGGGACGACGGGGACGGCCAGCCGCACCCACACGGTCGACGGGCCCCGCCGACCGAAGTCGCCGGCCACGAAGCGCAGCTCGGCGCCGTGGGAGTGGAAGGCGGTGTAGCCCTGGACCGGTTCGGGCGAGTGGTGTCCGTCGTCGGGCCCGGGCGGAGCGTCGGGGTCACGGCCGGGAACGGGCCCGTCGGCGGTGACATCGGCGAGGCCGGCGGCGGCGGCCGAGTTGTCGGTCAACCGCCGGATGCGCAGGGCGCGGCCCCAGGCCAGATCTCTGTCTCCGTCCGAGATGCGCACGTCCACCAGCTGGACCCTGCGGCCCGGTCGCGACACGGCCGCCGTCACCATCAACGGAACGACCGGAACGGGGCGCAGGAGCTCCACGGTGAGGCGGGCCACGTGCATGGGCTCGTCGGACGGGCAGGCCCCGACGGCGCGTCCCACCAGCGCGGCGACCGGACCTCCGTGGAGGGCGTCGGGCGACCAGGGTCCACGGGCGAAATCGGTGGGCCGCCAGCGATCACCGTTCGGATGGAAGAGGGCGTCGTCCGGCTCGTGGGACATCGGGCGGCGTCGGTGGGGGATGGGTGGCGTGGATGCGGTGTGAGGTGGGGTCGTCAGCCGCGCTCGGTGCCCACGACGGACACGAAGGACACCATCTCGCCGGGGTAGCCGCCGAGATTGTGGGTCAGGGCCAGGGTGCGGTCGGTCGTGATCTGGCGCTCGGGGGTGGCTTCGCCGCGGAGCTGGAGCCAACACTCGAAGAACATCCGCAGCCCGGAGGCACCGACGGGGTGGCCGAAGCTCTTGAGTCCGCCGTCGGGGTTGATCGGCAGCTCGCCGTCGAGGGCGAAGGTCCCGGCCAGGACCTCCTTCCAGGCGGTGCCGCGCTCGGCGAAGCCGAGGTCCTCCATGAGGACGAGCTCGGTGGGGGTGAAGCAGTCGTGGACCTCGGCGAAGGCCAGTTGGCGGCGGGGGTCGGTGATGCCGGCCTGGGCGTAGGCGTCGGCGGCGGCCGCTTCGCATTCGGGGAAGTGGGTGTAGTCGTAGCCGGGGTCGATGAGGCCCGAGCCGCTGCCGGTCGAGAAGCCGAGGGCCTTGATGTAGAGGGGCTTGTCGGTGTACCGCAGGGCGTCCTCGGCCCGCACCACGATGGCCGCCGCGCAGCCGTCGGCCACACCGGCACAGTCGAAGACGCCGAGGGTGCCGGCCACGCGCGGCGAGGCGCAGATCGTCTCCTTGGAGACCTCGCGGCGGAATTGGGCGCGGGGGTTGCGAGCCCCGTTGTAGTGGTTCTTGGCCGAGATGGTGGCCAACACGTCGCTCAGCTGGTCGAGATCGACGCCGTACTTCTGGGCGTAGGCGGGGGCGACCATGGAGAACATGGCGGCGGCGGTGAGGGTCCGGCCGGTGCCGTCGTTCGGTGGGTTGTTGGCGTTCAGTCCCTGATAGCCGCTGTCCTTCACCTTTTCGGCGCCGACGGCCATGGCCATGTCGTACGCGCCCGAGGCCACGGCGTAGGCCGCGGCGCGCAGCGCCTCGGAACCGGTGGTGCAGTAATTCTCGACGCGGCTCACGGGCTTGCCCTCGAGCTGGAGAGGACGGGCCAGGGTGATCCCGCTCATGCCGGACTGGGCGGTGCCGAGCCAGTAGGCGTCGACGTCGTCCTTGGTCACCCCGGCCGAGGAGAAGGCCTCGGTGGAGGCGTCGACGATGAGGTCGTCGAGTCCCTTGTCCCACAGCTCGCCGAAAGGGGTGCACCCCATGCCGACGATCGCCACCCGGTCGTGGATCCCGTGCGAAGACATCGTCGTCCTCCTCAGCTCTGCGGCGCGTGCGTCATGGGACCGGGTCTGTCATGAGACTGGGTCTGTCATGAGACGGTGTCCCGGACGGGACGCGCCTTCCAGAAGTAGTCGTGGATGCCGTCGGCGGTGAAGAGCCGGCGGAAGGTCATCTCCACCCGGTCGCCCATGGCCAGGGCGTCGGCGTCGACGTCGGTCAGCTCCACGGGGAAGCGGCCGCCGCCGTCGAAGTCGACGACGGCGAAGACGATGGGGGGACTGGGGGAGTAGGCCAGGTGGTCAACGGTGAAGGTCACGACGGTGCCGCGGGCGTCGGCCATGGGCAGGGGCTCCATGTCGTCGACGGCGCCGCCCTGCATGGAGACGCGGGCCGGGGGGAGGTGGACGGCGCCGCTCGAGTGGTCGCGGGAACCGACGAAGCCGAACTTCCAGTCCTCGGAGCGACCGGCGGCCGAGGCCGAGACACGGGCCGGCTCGGGACGGCGGGGGGGTTCGGGGGTGAGCATCTGGCGCCAGGCGAGGAAGCGCCCGTAGGGCAGTTCGGCGCCGGCGGCCACCTGCTGGTGGACGGGCCGCTGCGGGATCCACCCGGCGCGGGCGTCGGTGACACGCAGCACGAGAACGTCGGCTCCGTCGGCCAGATTGACCAGCGCCATCACATCGCCGGGGCTCGACCGCTCGAGGACCGAGGCGAGCACGAGACCCGGATGGGCGGCGCCGGTCTGGCCGACGGAGGCGGACAGGTCGTCGACGAGGACGTCGGCGGCCAGGCCGAGTTTGGCCACGAAGGCCTTGGTGGCCCGGCCGTGCATGCCGGTGACGGCCACGGCGGTGATGTCGGCCTGTTCGACGCCGGCGTTCTTCAGGGCGCGGGCCCAGGCGTCGCGGCCGAGGGGGACGTAGCGGGTCTCGCCGAAGCGCTCCTCCCAGGTACGCGAGCGGCGGTCGCCCGGGGCGCGCCAGCGGTCGAGGAATTCGTCGGTGGCCGAGGCGGCGCCGAGGTACTCGGCCACGACCGGGGCCCCGGGACCGTCGTCGCCGACGACGATGGCGGCGGCCCCGTCACCGCCGAAGGACTCGTCGGCGCCACCGGGCAGGCCGTCGCGCTGGTCGGCCAGAACGACGAGCACGGTGCCGCTGCCGACGAGGGCCGTCATGAGAGCGCCCATGCCCGAGCGCAGGGCGCCACCGAGGTCGAGGGCGCCCACGTCGGAGGGCAGGCGGAGCGCGGCGTGGAGAGCGGTGGCGTTGGTCTTGTCGAGGTAGGCGGGCGTGGCGGTGGCGAACCAGATCGTGGCCGGGGCCGCCGCCGGCACCGAGCGCAGGGCGAAGCGGGCCGCCTCGACCCCCATGGTGGTGGTGTCCTCGTCGTGGGAGGCGACCGAGCGGGTGCCTTTGCCCCCTCCGGCGCCGAGGAAGGCGGCCACCGAGGGGCGGGCCAGCCTGCGGTAGGGCACGTAACCGGCGGTGCTGATGATCCCTCGCATGGGCGCCGATGGTAGTCGTATCTGACGCTCAGTCAGAAGGCTCATAGCTGTCATCGAGGGGCTGGGCGCCGTCCCTGCCGGTATGGGTCAGGGTCACCTCGTAGCCGTCGACGGCGTCGAGCTCCTGGACCATGTCGACATGGGGCTTCGGGTCGGGGCCGGTCCACTTGGCCCGGGCGGCGCGCTTGGCCGAGCGGGGGTCGGTGGTCACGACGAAGACCATCTCGTGATCCTCGCCCAGGCGACCGGGGGCGGGGTCCCCGCCGAGGTAGACGGCGTAGAGCCGGGGGACGCCATCGTCGAGGTGCCCGTCATCGAGATTGCCGGTGTCGGCCATGTCGCCTCCTTCGGTCTCACGACCGTACTGTCGTGCCGTGGAGGTCGTCATACGGGCCGGCCGTGCCGACGAGATCACCCGTCTCGGCGACGTCGAGCGCGACGGCGATCGTCGCTACCACGGCTACGAAGGAGTCCCGGCCGGGTTCGAGGACACCGTGGCGCCGGCGACGTTGCTGTCGGCGTGCGAGGAAGGACGGCTGTGGGTGGCCACCTCGGGGGTGGGCGGCGAGGTCGGATCATCGTCGGATGATGGCGACATCGTCGGCTTCGCCTTGGCTGAAGCGATCGACGGCAACGCCCATCTGGAGCAGCTGTCGGTACGGCTCGGGTTCCAGGGTCGGGGTGTCGGTGGGCGGCTCATCACTACCGTCAGCGGCTGGGCCGCGCATCGTGGCTTGGCGGCGGTGACGCTGTGCACCTTCGCCGACGTCGACTGGAACCGGCCCTTCTACGAGCACCTGGGATTCGCGGTAGTCCCCGAGGGGCGGTGGACCCCGGGACTGCGGGCGGCCTTCGAGAGCGACGGCCAGCTCGGCCTCGACCTCAGCCGACGGGTCGTCATGCGTTTGAAGCTTCCCGTTGGGTAGGGCCAAGCCGGTACCCGGGACCGGGACGCCTCCCACTACCCTGTCGCCGCGGGCCACACCGGTCACGCGAGCGCCGACGACGACGGGGGTGGTCCGGTGGCGAGGGACCCGTTCAGCAGGCACGCGGCCACCAGATGGTTCGTCGGTGCCGTGGTCATGTCCACCCTGACCGCCGGTGCGGTGGTGGTGCCCGTGTCATCGACGGCCGGCGCGTCGACGGCACTGACGACGTTTCGGGGTCACGGGTCGATCGGGGAGGCCTACGTCATCGGCGCTCCGCCGCGCACCCGTCTGACCCTGGTCAATGGGACCGGCACGCGGGTCGGATCGGGGGTGGTCGACCGCTTGGGCAGTCTCATCGTCCGCAACCTCACGCCGGGATCCGGTTTCCGTTTCGAGGAGGGCAGCGGATCGACGCAGCGGACCACGCCGCCCTTCGCTGTTCTGTCCACCACGAACTCGACGCCGCCGCCATCTTTCTATTCGTCGCAGCATCTCCACGCCGGTCTCAACTACGTGAAGATGCGCGACGGGATCCTGATCGCCGCCACCGTCCGGCTGCCACCTGGCAAGACCCTGGCCGACGGTCCCTTCCCCACGGTTATCGAGTACTCCGGCTACGGCACGGCCGCCCCCCACAGCCTGATCGACGCCGAGGAGGGCAAGGCGCCGACGGACGACCCGCTGCTGCCCGACAGCTCCACGGTAGTGGGCGCTCTTATCGCGCCACTGCTCGGGTTCGTGGCCGTCAGCGTCCAGATGCGGGGTACGGGATGTTCGGGCGGGGCCTTCGACCTCCTCGGCTACCCGTCGGACTACGACGGCTACGACATCGTCCAGGCCGTGGGGGCCCAGCCCTGGGTGCTGCACCACAAGGTCGGCCTGGTCGGGATCTCGTACTCGGGGCTGTCGCAGTTCCCGGTGGCGGGCACCGATCCCCCCGACCTGGCCGCCATCGCCCCCTCGAGCCCGACCGACGACCTCTTCTCCACCGGTTACCCGGGCGGGATCTACAACGACGGGTTCGCCAAGAGCTGGATCGCCCAGCGCATCTCCGACGCCGAACCGGCGCCGCAGGGGGGCCAGGCGTGGGCCAAGGCCGAGATCGCCGCCGGCGACAAGACCTGCCTGGCCAATCAGCGTCTGCATCGCCAGGCCGAGGGCCTCGAGAAATTGGTCGGGCCCGGTCTGGCCCGCAATCCGTCGCTGTTCAACCAACGGTCGCCGGCGGTGTGGGCCACCAAGATCAAGGTGCCCGTCTTCCTCGTCGGCTCCCTCGAGGACGAGGAGGTGGGGCCGCAGTGGCCGGCGCTCATCACCGCCCTGAAGGGTGACAGAGATGTCTACGTGACCATGGACAACGGGACCCACACCGACTCGCTCGGACCGGACACCATCTCGCGCTGGCTCGAGTTCCTCGACATCTACGTGGCCGGGCAGGTGCCGACGGCGTCACCGACCCTCAGCACACTGGCGCCACTGCTCTATTCGAGCCTCACCGGTGGCGCGCCGTCGGTGCCGGTCCCCGCCGTCCGCTTCACGTCCGAGCCTTCGGTGGCGGCGGCCAAGACGGCCTTCGCCGCCGGCGACCCCCGGGTCCGGGTGCTCTTCGACAACGGTGGCGGCACTCTCGGCCCCGGGGCCCTGCAGCCCACCTTTTCGGCCGGGTTCTCGTCATGGCCCCCGGCCGGCACGGTCACCCGCTACAGCCTCGGTCCGAACGGCGCCCTCGACGCCACGGCGCCAGCCACCGTGTCCACTGCCGTCTTCCGTCCCAACCCGGCCGTGCGACCGGCCGACGACCTGTCGTCGTCGGCCAACGCCTGGGCGGCCCAGCCGCCCTACGACTGGACGACGGTCCCGGCCGCCAACGGCATCGCCTTCCAGACCCGGGTCTTCACCAAGGACACCACCATCGTCGGTGACGCCAGCCTCAACCTGATGCTCGAGTCCACCGCCAAAGTCACCGACCTCCAGGTCACCGTGACCGAGGTCCGGCCGGGGGAGACGCAGGAGCAGTACATCACCTCGGGCTTCCTCCGCAGCTCCAACCGCACCCTGACAGTGGCATCGACGGCCCTCGACCCGGTACCCACCTACCTGGCCTCGGACAAGAAGAACCTGCCAGCCGGGAAGTTCACCCTCGTCCGCATCCCGGTCGACCCCATCGCCCACGCCTTCCGGACCGGAACCAGTCTGCGCATCGTCATCTCGGCCCCCGGCGGCGACCGCCCGTCGTGGACCTTCGAGACACCGGCCACCCACAATGCGGTGGTCGACAGGGTGCTGCTCGGCGGGACGAACGGTTCCTCGCTGGTCGTGAACGAGGTGGCCGGCGTCGTGCCCACGCCCACCCTGCCCGCCTGCGGGGCCCTGCGGGGCGAGCCCTGTCGGGCCTACGCCCCGTTGGGCAACCAGAGCTGACGCCCGTATGATGGCGCCCGTATCTGACGGCCAGTCAGATACGGCGCCGGTGCAGGAGGGATCCCCGTCATGGACTTCGAGTTCTCGCCCGAGCAGCTCGCCTTCGTCGACGAGGTCGAGCAGTTCCTCGACGAGCACGACGACCCCGACGTCTTCGACGTCACCCGGGAGAACATGGCCCAGATCGTCGACACCCCGGCCCGCCGGGCCTTCATGGCCCTGCTCGGCGAGCAGGGGTGGTTGGGCATCACCTGGCCCAAGGAGTACGGGGGCAAGGAGGGCGACGGTGTCTACGAGCACCTCCTGAACGAGGCCCTGGCACGCCGGGGCGGACCCCAGATCGGCAAGGGCGTCGGCATCGTGGGCAAGACGATCATCCGCCACGGCAGCGAGAAGATGAAGCAGGAGTTCCTCCCGAAGATCCTGCGCAACGAGGTCGAGTTCGCCGTCGGCTACTCCGAGCCCAACGCCGGATCGGACGCGGCGTCCATGCAGTTGAAGGCCACCCGAGACGGCGACGGCTGGCGCCTGAACGGCCAGAAGACGTGGACGACGTCGGCCCACTTCGCCGAGTGGTACTGGGTCGGGGCCCGCACCGACCCCGATGTGGCCAAGCATGCCGGGATCACCCTGTTCCTCGTCCCCCTCGACCAGCCCGGCATCACCGTCAAGGCCATCTGGACGATGGGCGACGAACGGACCAACGAGGTCTATCTCGACGATGTCTTCGTGCCCGATGACTACGTTGTGGGGGAGCTGAACCACGGATTCCAGTACATCTCCGAAGCCCTCGACCTCGAACGCTTCACCATGTTCACCTTTTCCCCATCGCCCAGCGCCTCGATGTCCTGTGCGACTACGTGGCCCACGCCACCCGCGACGGAAAGCCGTTGCGCCACGACCCCGTCGTCCGCCAGCGCATCGCGGAGTTGGCCACCGAGGCCGAGGTGGCCCGGGTCCTCGGACTCGCCTTCGTCAACAAGTCGTCCAAGGGCGGCGCCGCCCCCACGGCGGAGGCCTCGGCCTACAAGCTCTACGCCACCGAGCTGTCCAAGCGCCTGGCCTCCGCGTCGATGGACATCGGCGGGCCCGGTGCGCAGCTGCGGGTGAAGACGGCCGACGCCCCCATGGCGGGCCGGGCCGAGTCGACCTACCGCTACACCGTGATCGACACCATCGGTGGCGGTGCATCGGAGATCCAGAAGAACATCATCGCCCGCCGCAAGCTCGGACTCCCGAAGAACTTCTGATGGCCCGCGCCGCTGCCGTTTCCTCCCCCGGCCCGCTCTCGGGGGTCACCGTCCTCGACCTGTCGAGCGTCGGTCCCGCGGCGCGCGCCACCCGGTTGCTCGCCGACTACGGCGCCACCGTGGTGAAGGTCGGTCCCGTTCCCGGCCGTGGCCCTGCTCCCGTGGTGCCGCCCTTCTTCGCTTACAGCGCGCAGCGGGGCATGCGTCGGGTGCAGCTCGACGTCCGCCATCCGAGCGGTCTCGAGGCCTTCCTGGCCCTCGCCGCCGGCGCCGACGTCGTGATCGAGAGCTTCCGTCCCGGCGTCGTCGACCGTCTCGGCATCGGCTACGAGCAGCTCCGCGCCGTGAACACGAGCATCATCTACTGCTCGACATCGGGGTACGGCCAGGATGGTCCGAGGTCCACCTGGGCCGGTCATGATCTCAATTACCTGGCCGTGTCCGGCTACCTGGCGGCGACGGGACCCCGGGCCGACGGGGGACCACCGATCCCCGGCGCCACCATGGCCGATGCCGCCGCCGGGGGCATGCACGCGGCACTGGCCGTCACCGCCGCGCTGTTCTCCCGTCACCTCACCGGCGAGGGCACCTTCCTCGACGTGTCCGTGGCCGACGGGGCCCTGTGGATCATGTCCCTGGCCGTCGACGAGCACCTGGCCATCGGCACCGAACCGGGCCCGGGACACGACGTGTTGACGGGGCGCTACGCCTGTTACGACACCTACCGGGCGGCCGACGGACGATGGCTGGCGGTGGCGGCCATCGAGGCCAAGTTCTTCGCCAACCTGTGCCGGGCCCTCGGCTGCGAGGAGTGGACCGACCACCAGTACGACGACGAGGCCCAGGATCAGCTGCGGGAGGTCTTTCGGGGCGCCTTCGCCCGCCACGACCGCGACACCTGGGTGGCCAAGCTGTCGGCCGGGGACACCTGTGTGTCGCCCGTCCAGGCCGTGTCCGAGATCGCCCATGATCCGCAGTTCACCGCCCGGGGGGCCGTGGTCGAGGCCAAGGACACGAACGGCCGTTCCTTCTGCCAGGTGAGCGCCGTCCTCGCCGGCATGCCCGCTGTCTCGGCGCCGGTGATCGTGCGCGACCCCGAGGCCACCGACACCGACGACCTGCTGCAGGCGGCCGGGGTCGACCCGGCCCGCATCGCCGAACTGCGTCGAGAGGGGATCGTGGCATGACCGCCACCGCCGACACCGTGGACGAGATCCGCGCCCTCATCGGCGTGGCCCAGTACGAAGAGACCGGCGACTTCCCCGTCGAGCGCGGCTACATCTGGACGACCTGCGCCTCGGTGGAGAACGGGAACCCCCTGTTCTGGGACGAGGCCGCCGCCCGGGCCATCACCGACGGGCTCATCGCCCCGCCCACGATGTTGTCGGTCTGGTTCCGGCCCCATCACTGGGCTCCCGGCGGCGACGCCCCCCGTCTGCCGCTCCAGATCCACTTCGACCTGAAGGAGAAGCTCGGCCTCCCCGAAGCGGTGATGAGCGACAACACCATCGTCTTCCACCAGCCCGTCCGGCCCGGCGACGTCCTGGCCACCCGCCAGGTCCTGCGCTCGGTCTCGGATGAGAAGACCACCAAGCTCGGGACCGGTCGCTTCTGGGTCATCGACGTCGAGTACGCCAACCAGGACGGTGCCCTCGTCGGCGTCGAGTCCTACACCGGCTTCGGGTACCGCCGTGGCTGAGGACGACACTATCGAGGACGCCACCATGCCGGTGCTGTTGCTGGGCGAGGTGGTCGCCGGCGACCGGCTCCCCGATCTGGCCTACGACGTCACCGCCACCACCGTCGTCCTCGGTGCGCTGGCCAGTCGCGACTGGCGTCCCATGCACCACGACAAGGACTTCGCCGTCGACCGCAACGGCACCCGGGACATCTTCTTGAACACGCCCAATCAGGCGGCCTGGTTCGAGCGTTTCCTCACCGACTGGACTGGCCCCCACGGACGTCTGGGGCGGATGACCTTCCGCATGCTCGGGTCGGTCTTCCCGGGCGACACCATGGTGCTGTCCGGCGTGGTCGACGAGGTGACCGTGGACGAGGCCGGCTGTGGCTGGGTGGGCGTCGACGTCACCTTGTCGGTGGGCGACGACGTGAAGACGACCTGCGACGCCCGGGTGGCCGTGCCCGTCGACGCCGATGACAACCCGTGGACCCGCACCGGGACGCGGTGGCAACCGTGACGGCGGCGATCACGAGAGCGAGGAGCTGACGGTGCTGGATCTCGACTTCGACGCCGAACAGGACATGCTGCGCGAGACCGTGCGCGGGGTCTGTGCCACCCACAGCCCCCTGTCGGTCGTCCGCCAGCTGGAGGACGACCCCGTCGGCTATCCGACCGAGCTGTGGAAGCAGCTCGGGAAGCTCGACCTCATCGGGCTCCTGCTGCCCGAGGAGCACGGTGGCGCCGGTATGGGTCTCATCGAGGGAGTCGTGCTCTACGAGGAGCTCGGACGCTCCCTCGCCCCCACCCCCCACTTCGCCAGCGCCGTCCTGTCCGGCGGCGCCCTGGCCGCCGCCGGCTCGAAGGCCCAGCGCCAGGAGTGGATGGGGCCCATCGTCACCGGCGAGGCCATCCTCACCCCGGCCTGGTTCGAGCCCGAGAACAGCTGCGCCCCCGGTGGTGTCCAGGTCCGGGCCGTCCCCGAGGGCGACGGCTTCACCATCTCCGGCACCAAGCGCCACGTCCCCTTCGCCGCCGCCGCCAGCCGTCTGGTCGTCCTGGCCCGCACCGGCGACGCCCTCGGGGACGTCGACCTCTTCCTGGTCGACCCGACGGCGTCCGGCGTCACCCTCACCCAGCAACACACCATCGGCTCCGACGCCCAGTTCCGGGTGGACCTGAGCGAGGTGCACGTCGGCGCCGAGAACCGCATCGGCGAGGCCGGTTCGGGCTGGCGCACCTGGGACGCCGTGATGCACGACGGCTGCATCCTCCTCGGGGCCCAGGCCATGGGCGGCTGTCGTCACGCGCTCGACATCACCGTCCAGTACTCGAAGGACCGCTTTCAATTCGACAAACCTCTCGGCGCCTTCCAGGCGCTGGCCCACTACATGGCCGACGCCGAGACCACCGTCGACGGGGGGACCACCCTCGTCCACGAAGCGGCCTGGGCCGGTGCCGCCGGCCGGTCCGTCGACAGGCTGGCCCCCATGGCCAAGCTCTTCGCCTGCCGGACCTACCGCGACGTCACGGCCATGGCCCAGCAGGTCTTCGGCGGCATCGGCTTCAGCGTCGAGTTCGACATCCAGCTCTACTTCCGCCGGGCCAAGCAGCTGCAGATCTCGTGGTGGGACACCCGCTACCTCGAAGAGCTGGTGGCCGCCGCCGTTCTCGACCACCGCGTGTGACCGGGCACCGGGCGACCTAGCCGAGCAGCGGGAGCACCTTGTCCACGAAAAGCTCCAACGACGGCCACCCGATGGCCGGATCGAGGCCACCGACGAGGGGCTTGAGGGTGAGCCCGGCCCGGCTGTCGAGGGAACGGGCCAGAGCAACGCACTGCTCCGGCGTCACCACCGCGTAGAGCCCGGCCCTGCGCACCTCGTCGACGCTCGTCACCTCCCGCCACGGGTTGGCCCCCGGTGCGTGCACCGACCATGCCCCGTAGCCGTTGGTCTCGTGCACGGCGTCCGGGCCGATCTGGGCCCAGGACCGCTCGGGGTCATCGGTGACGAACACCCACATGGGCCCGTCCGGCCACAGCAGGATGCCGTCGCCCTTGCCCAGCCGCCGGCATTCGGCCACGTAGGCGTCGGCCAGCGCCTGATCGGGGACCGGCGGCAGGTAGGCGTCGGCCAGCCGGGCGGCTCGCTTCGGAGCCGAACCGCCGAAGACGACGAAGGGACGCGGACGCTGCACCGGCCCTGGTGTCACCTGGATCGTGCGGCCCTGGTAGACGAAGGGTTCCCCCGTCAGCGCCTCGATGAAGGCGGCGGCCTTCTCAGCGAACAGCGCCCCCCGGTCCTCGTAGCGGACACCGAACATCTCGCACTCCTGCGGTACGTAACCGGCGGCCAACGTCAGCTCGAGGCGGCCCCCGCTCACCACGTCGAGCACCAGAGCGTCCTCGGCGGCCGAGACCGGATCGCGCAGCGTCAGCACGAGAGCCGAGATCATGATCCTCATCAGCTGTGTCCGTGCCGCCACGGCGGCACCGAACACAAAGGGCGACGGCAGGTACCCGTCGGCCGAACCATGGTGCTCGGACACCACCGCCCTCGGGCATCGGTGCGCGTCGGCCCACGCACACATCTCGAGAGCCTCGTGATAGAGCACCTGGCGCGGGGTACCGAAGTCGGGTGCCCGCAGATCGTGATGCAGGACCCAGTTCACGCTGGTCAGCGCGCGTACTCGCGGCCCAGAGAGAAGCCGTCGAGGAAGACGTCGGCCTCCTGGCTGCGGGCGTAGCGATCGGCCAATGCCCGAAAGCGCGGCGAATGGTTCGGCTCCACCAGGTGGGCGAGCTCGTGGACGAGCACGGCGTCGAGAACCCATCCGGGAACGACCCGCAGCCGGTCCGAGATGCGGATGGCGGCGCTGCCGTAGGTGCACGACCCCCATTGGCTGTTCTGGTTCGTGACCCACCGGATGGACTCCGGCCGCACCCCGCCGAGGTAGCGGTCGGCCAACTGGGCGGCCCGGCCGGCCAGGTCGGTGTCCGAGGCGGCGATGTGCGGCCGGTAGTTGAGGACCCGCCGCACCAGGTCGTCCACCATCTCGGCGCGCGCCGAGCGGGGCATGGCGGCGGGGAGCACGACCACGACACGACCTTCGCTCCAGAAGGCGCTGGCCGACTTCCGTCGCCGCGTGCTGATGCGGACCTCGACCTCCGGCTCCTCCGGCGTGTCCGGGTCGTCGTGCTCGGCGGTCAGCGGCGCCACCGGCCGTATCGCCGGGACCGACCGCAGCGACGGCACGGCCCGGGCCGGCGGCCCCGATGACGGCGACGGGATCCGAGGAGCACCCGGCGACGCCGACCCCGGTTCCGACTCTCCGTTCGCCACGTCGAGGGGCAACATCGGTTGCACCGGGGCCAGGAGCGACCGGGCTGAATCGTCGTGCATGGTGACATCTTGACGTGCGCCTGTACCGCGCGGGTGGCTCTGGGCCGGGAAGGGACCCGGGGGCTACCGGTCGGGCGCTCGCCCGGTCACCAGTGCTTGCGCTTGTCGCTGGCATTGAGCGCCGCCAGATAGCGGTTGTAGGAGGCCATCTCCTCATCCTCAGCGGTGTCCTTGTCGCCGCCGGCGCTGCCGGTGGGACCGTCCACCCGAGGGTCATCGGCGCCGGTCACGGCCGCTCGGTCCGGGTCCTGACCCAACACCCCGGCCCCGGGAGCCGGGTCGTGGATCAGCTTCCACCACATGAAGACGCCGTAGCCGGCGAAGATCGGCCATTCGAAGACGTATGCCCAGCTCAGCGTGTTGCCCGACAGAGCTCGGGTGACCTGCCACCAGCACAGGACGATGCAGCCCGAGACGACGACGGCCGCCGTCAGGTGGGTGAAGACATTGCCGTGTCGGGGTGACCTCCGGCGCACGACCCAAAGCTACCGATCCCTGCCAGCGTTGCGGTGGGCGTCGGTGGTCGCCCTGTCCCGCCGACGGTATTGGCGCTGGACATCGGTGACCGTGCCATTCAGACTTGACGCCCTGCGTGACAGAGGAGAGGGTCGGACATCATGGGCGGACGACGATGACGACGGCTGATCCCACCTCGGAGAAGGCGCCGGGGCTCGATCGCCGCTGGTGGACCCTGATCGCGGTCTGCGGCGCCACCTTCATGCTTCTGGTGGACGTCACCATCGTCCAGGTGGCCCTGCCCACCATGCAGCGACAGCTCCACGCCAGCTTCGCCGATCTCGAATGGGTGATCTCGGCCTACGCCCTGTCGCTGGCCGCTCTGATCCTGACCCAGGGCACGTTGGCTGACCGTTTCGGGCGTAAGCGCATCTTCATGGTCGGTCTGGCCATTTTCACGCTGGCATCGTTGGTGTGCGGCCTGGCCAACAGCGCCACCTTCCTGATCGTGGGACGCGCCGTGCAGGGCATAGGTGGTGCGGCGATGTTCGCCACGTCCCTGGCCCTCATCGGCCAGGACTTCTCGGGCAAGGAACGCGGAACAGCCATCGCGGCGTGGGGTGCCACCGTCGGCGGCGCCGTCGCCGTGGGCCCGCTGGTTGGTGGGGCCCTCACGAGCGGCCTGGGATGGCGATGGATCTTCTTCGTGAACGTGCCCCTCGGAATCGCCACTCTCGTCGTCTCGCTCACCCGCATGGTGAACGTCAGCGACCCCGGGACCAAGCGCCTCGACGTCGCCGGTCTGGCCACCTTCTCCGGGGCTCTGTTCCTTCTTATTCTGGGCCTCACCCGGGGCAACGACGACGGGTGGGGGAGCGCGTTCATCCTGACGCTTCTGTGTTCCTCGGCCGTGCTCTTCGCCGCCTTCGTCTTCGCCGAGTTCCACCAGGACCGGCCCATGTTCGACTTGTCGCTCTTCCGCAACCCGGCCTTCACCGGTGTGTCGCTGGCCACCTTCGCCATCGGCGCCGGCATGTTCGCCATGCTGACCTACATCACCCTCTATCTGCAGGATCTTCTCGGCCTTTCCCCGTTCCAGGGGGGGCTCCGACTCCTCCCTCTGACCGTGCTGACCTTCGCTGTGCCCCTGGCCACCCGCAATCTGGCCGAGCGCATCTCACCCGGGGTTTCCCTCGGGGTGGGGCTGCTGCTGTCGTCGGTCGGTCTGGCGCTCATGCACGGGGTGACGGCGACCTCGTCGTGGACGACCCTGCTCGCCGGACTGATCGTCGCCGGTCTGGGTATCGGCATCGCCAATCCCGCAATCGCCAAGATCGCCCTCGGGGTCGTAAGCCCCGAGCGCAGCGGCATGGCCTCGGGTATCAGCAACACCTTCCGCATCGGTGGTCTGGCCACCGGAGTGGCGGCTCTCGGCGCTCTCTTTCAGGGCCGCATCTCCAGCTCGCTGTCGATCGCCATCGGTCATCCCGCCGGAGCCTTGGCCAGCGCCGTGTCGGCCGAAGGGATCCACGGCGCCGATGCTCAGATGCTGGCGCGGGCGCACCTGACCGGAGCGGCCGGCGATGCCTTCAGTCGAGGCGTCAACGACCTCCTGGTGACCGGTGCCGTCGTCGTGTTCACCGGAGCCCTGTTCTCGCTCCTCGTCCGCCGCAAGGACTTCCAGCAGCAGCGCCCCGCCGTCCCGGTCACCAGCGACGAACCCGGACTGCTGGCCGAAGCAGCCTCCCGACCCGTTCGGCCCTGACCGTCGGCAACACATGGGTCCGCGTCGCACCCGCCGCGGGCCGATCACCGGCCCGGGCGCCTCGCGGTACGGTGCACCCCATGGCTGCTGACGAAGTGACCTGGGGTCTTGTCGACCCGTCTCTTCTGCGCCGGATCGTCGTCGTGTCACCGCACTTCGACGACGCCATCCTCGGTGCCGCTCATCTGCTCGCCACCTATCCGGGCAGCACCGTGATCACCGTGCTCGGGGGACGGCCTCCGGTCTATCCCTCCGAGGCGACCGACTGGGACGCCTGCGGCGGCTTCGTGGCCGGCGACGACGTGGTGGCGGCGCGCCGTGAAGAGGATCGTGCCGCCATGGAATCGGTCGGTGCCACACCGGTATGGCTCGAGTTCGCCGATCACCAATATCTGGCCGAGGACGAGCGACCGCAGGCGAGAGAGGTGGCACCGTCGCTCGGCGCCGCCATCGCCGCTGTCGATCCGACGGCCGTGTTCCTCCCCATGGGCCTCGCCAATCCGGACCACGTCCTCACCCACGATGCCGGTCTGATGGTGCGATCGAACCTGGTCGAGTCCGGGGAAGGCCCGGCATGGTTCTGCTACGAGGATCACGGTTACAAGCACATTCCCGGCCTCCAGGCCTGGCGGGTGACGAAGCTGTTCAAGGCCGGCCTGTGGCCCACCCCCTCCGTGGTACCCATCGAACCCGACATGGACCGCAAACGCGCCGCCATCGCCTTCTACAAGAGCCAGGTGGCGCCGCTCGAGCGTGACCACGTGCTCTCCGAACGACTCGCCGCCAACGTGCCCGAGCAGTACTGGCGGCTCGACCCTCCGCCCGCCGGATGGGAGCTCTTGACCGACTTGGTCTGAGGAGACGACCGCCGTCACCGACGTCACTGTCTGTTGGGTGAAGGTGTCTTGACATCGGTTCGGGGGTCCCTACACTGATGGGCGCGCCTGTCGCCGCCATCGACGCGCTGTGCCCAAGGGAGCGGACCTCCCTCAGCGGCGCGCGTGCGTGCGGCCTCCTCTCCGCACCGGAGGCGCCCGAACTCCGAATCTGACCTTTCCCCGTACGAGGAACCCACGGGGGAGGGTGGATCAGACGGCGGCATCGGCCGTCAGGTTCTTCGTGAGAGACGGGCTTTCTCGTCTGGGGTACCGCCCACGCGGCTAGCCACGGCAAAACCAGCGCGGTTCGATGCCGCGCCCAAGGTGTTGTGAAGGTGTTCTGAAGTCGCGGGCAAGGAGGCACGCATCATGCCGGAGAGGATCGGCAACGTTCTGTCATGGGGCAGTGACGTGGAGAAGGAGGCAATCGAGCAGGCGGCCAAGGCCAGCCGGCTTCCCTTCGTGAAGGGTCATCTGGCTCTCATGCCGGACGCGCACGTCGGTATGGGGGCGACCATCGGATCGGTGATCCCGACCCAGGGGGCCATCGTCCCTTCGTCCGTCGGGGTGGACATCGGTTGCGGGATGATCGCGGCCGAGACGGACCTGACCGCCGCTCGCCTGCCCGACGATCTCGACCGTTTTCTCGGACAGGTCGAACGTGTGGTCCCGGCCGGCGTCGGCCAGGGTCATTCGTTCGCCAACCGCTCCGAACGCCAGCGTCGTACGCTCCTGGCCCCTGCCTATACCGGCGCCTCCGACCTGAGCGGCAAGCAGGTCGCCAAGATCACCGACCAGTTCGGCACGCTCGGTTCGGGCAACCACTTCGTGGAGGTGTGCCTCGACGAGCGCGACCACGTGTGGGTCGTTCTCCACTCCGGCAGCCGCGGCATCGGGAACCAGCTGGCGACCCGGCACATCGAGGCGGCGAAGGGACTGATGAAGAAGCTCTTCATCTCGCTGGAGGACCCTGACCTCGCCTATCTGGTGGAGGACACCCCCGAGTTCGACGCCTACATCGCCGACATGCTTTGGGCCCAGGACTACGCCCGGGCCAACCGGGAGGCGATGATGGACGCCGTCCTGGCCGAGCTTTGGGGCTACGTCGGCACCAGCCGTGACACGTCCGATGTCGGACACGAGATCGGTCGGACCAACTGTCACCACAATTACACGGAGCAGGAGCACCACCACGGCCACGATGTCTGGCTGACCCGGAAGGGGGCCATCCGGGCGCGCCAGGGTGATGTCGGCGTCATCCCCGGATCAATGGGTACCTCGAGCTACATCGTGCGCGGCCTCGGAAACCCGGCCAGCTACTTCTCCTGCTCCCACGGCGCCGGCCGGCGCATGAGCCGGTCGCGGGCGCGTCGCGAGATAGCGCTCCAGGACTTCGTGACCTCCATGGAGGGACGCGACTGGCAGCAGGGCAACGCCGACCAGCTGCTCGACGAGGCGCCCCAGGCCTACAAGGACATCGACCAGGTCATGGCCGACCAGGCCGACCTCGTGGCTGTCGAGCACACCCTGCACCAAATCCTCAACTATAAGGGGACGACCTGATCGGGCCCTTCTCGAGAGCCTCGAAGGAGCGCCTGGTCATCAGGCGGTGACGACGGCGTTGCTGTCGTCGACCGCCGGTGTGGGACGGAACCGATGCCACGCCGACAGGATGACGGTGGCGGCCCCGAAGCCGGCGCCGAGGATACACACGCCGTTCCAGCCGGCGCCGGAGAACACGGCACCGGCGGTCAGTGATCCGAGGGCGCCACCGACGAAGTAACAGACCATGTAGGCACTGTTGATACGGCTCCGAGCATCGGGCCGAAGGGTGTAGATCACCGCCTGGTTGGTGATCTGCATCCCCTGGGTCCCGATGTCGAGAACCACGATGCCGGCCAGCAGGGCAACGACCGATGTCTTGCCCAGGGCCAGGAGTCCGAACGAGATGACGAGAAGGATCCCGGCAACGGTGGTGGCGGCGGTGACGCGATGGGAGTCAGCCATCTTCCCCGCCAGGTTGGCGGCCAACACACCGCCTACTCCGGCCAGACCGAAGAGGCCGATCACGGCGTTGCTGTAGTTGTACGGCAAAGCCGACAACAAGAAGGCCAGTGCCGTCCAGAGAACGCTGAAAGCCCCGAAGGCGCAGGCACCGAGCGCGGCGCGACGGCGTAGGACGGGCTCGTCGACGAGGAGGCGCAGAGATGAACCCACGAGACCCCGGTAGGAAACGTGGGGCCGAGCAGACTCGCTCGGCAGCGCCTTGCGCATGACCAGGGCGAAGCCGAACATGAGGACGGCCGAGATCCAGTAGACGGCGCGCCAGCCGGCCGCCTCGGACACGAGTCCGCTGAAAGTGCGCGCCAACAGGATGCCCAACAGGAGTCCGGTCATGATGCGGGCCACCACCCGACCCCGTCTCTGTTCCGGGGCCAGGTCGGCGGCAAAGGGAATCATGACCTGCCCGGCCACTGATGCACCTCCCACCGTGACGGCTCCCACCTCGAAGAGCCAGAGGGTGGGAGCGACGGCACAGAGCACGAGGGCGGCGGTGGCGGCCAGGAAGAGGATGACAGCCAGACGACGCCGGGGGTAGAGGTCGCCCAGGGGGACGACGAGCAGGAGCCCGGCGGCGTATCCAACTTGGCTGACCGTCACCACCGTTGCCGCCACCGCCGAGCCGACCCCGAAGCTACGGGCCACGTTATGCAACAGCGGTTGGGCGTAGTAAAGGTTGGCCACTATGGCACCCGTGGCCACCGCCATGAGTCCGACCAGTCGATTCGAAAGCCCCTCAGGCGTTCGGTCAGGTTCGGCGGGCGATGAAGAGCGCGAGGAAGCCACCAGTGGTGGCCAACCACCAAAGGCCCGGGGGTATTCCTTTGGATGTCCGGTGGCGTGCCCCGACGACAGATGCCACCGGAGACGTGGCCGCCTTGTTGGCGGCGTGCCGGGGGCCACGGCCGCTCTTGCAGCACCCCGGTGGACTACGGCGTTGGTGCTATCGCCACAGCACCCCCTGGACTTTGGATCAAAGACTCGACCTTCCCGCTATGGAGGTTGATCAAGCCAATTTCTGAGTATCCGGCTGCAATAAGGGTGGCGCCGTCGGGTGTGATGGCCATGGCGCTCAACATCTCTCCAGGCGGAACGACGCTGAGAGAAGGACCGGCTGTGTTCGAACCAAGGTCGATGGACGTCACCGTGTAGTCGCTAGCGACGTAGGCGAACTGTCCGTCGGGAGTGATGGCCAGAGGTCCCCCCGCTCCGGTCGTCACGATCTCGGGGCTGACTTGCTCTGTACTCAGTTCGATCGAAAACAGCCCGCTGGTGGTTTTGGTCTCACTGTTCGACCCATAGGCGCTGTCTGACACATAGGCGGTGCGACCGTCGGCCGTGATAGCGATGCCACCGATCGTCTCGCCGAAGCCGCACTCCGTCACGCACCGGGGCTCCTCTGACAGGACGGTGTGGCCGCCGGAGCTCAAAGGCTCAAGAGATATCGGTCGCAGTGCCTTGTCCGTCACCAGGTCAATGGGTACGACGTAGCTCGGCACGGTGTGAGTGATCGTCACTGTCTGTCTTGACGTCGGGCGATCATCGCTTTCGCTCAGGGAATCGACATACGCCATGCGTCCATTGGGTGCCATGGCGATGGAGGTTCCCAATCCCCTCGGCCCCGGAACATCGATGGCCGGACCGACGGTCCTGGTGGCGAGGTCGATCGGAATGACGGCGTCGGCGATCCCACCCTCCACCACATATGCCGTGCGTCCATCGGGAGTGATGGCGATGGCATTGATCGGCCAATCACCGAGGGTGATCGGCCTCTGTGCCCGGCCGCTGGGCAGATCGACAGGGACGACCTGTCCGATGAGGCGATTGCCGACATAGGCGGTCCTGCCGTCGGGACTGATGGCGATGGGGCCGGCAGAACCCGCAATGGGGACATAGGCGGTGTAGGAACCAGGTAGGGCCACAGCCTGCAACTCAGACTTGGCGTCGGGAGGGGTAACCACGTGCGCTCGTCCTCCCGGACGAACTGTCTGGGAATGGTCTGACCCTCCGAATGGGAGCAGGACGAAGATCAGCAACGGGAGCACCACGGCGAGAACACCGAGCATTCCCACTGTCGAGTTCCGGCGATGGCGTTTTCGGGCCAAGCGCAGCTTCAATTCGTCGATCGAGGATATGTTCGTCGCCGTCCCCGGCGGCAGCGCCTCCAGCAGTACCGCTTTGATGTTCATTGTGTCTCCTGCTTGTTCATCCATGTATCGTCCTCCGACACGGTCTGCGACTCTCTGACGTCGTTGTGCACAAGCTCCGCCAATCGGCGGCGGGCCACGGACAGACTCGATGAGGCGGCGCCAGCCGAGATTCCCATGAGTTGCGCAACCTCCAGCTCCGAGAAGTCGCCGACGTAGCGAAGGACTATGGCCGTTCTCTGGCGCGCCGGAAGACTGGAGACGATCCTCCAGAGGTCGGTGTCCCGCCCACCAGCGGCATTCTCCTCAGTGGGCCTGTCACGTGTCTGGCGCAACAAAAGTGCCTGCTCGAACCGGCGTCGGCGGAGGCGGCGGCGTCCGTAGTTCAAGGCAACCTTGTAGGTCCATCCCGTAGGTGAATCCATGCCGCTCACACGGGGCCATCGCTCATAGGCACGGGCAAAGGCTTCGTCAGCCGAGTCCTTGGCCAGGTCTGGCTCGGCCAGCGCCAAGGTCAGCACTGTGACGAGTCGAGCGCTCTCTTTTCGGTACCACGATTCAAAGTCGGTGGTGGCCGAATCGTGACGTCCTGGCAACCCCACTGCCACACCTCTTCGCTGGCTGTTGCGGCACCGATCCAATACGCAATTGAGTCACGGCAGGGCTGGAGTCCTTAGTGCCGCCGACAATAAGGTCGAAACAATGGCGTCCGCATCCCCGTTCGGTCTCCGAGCCCGCGGTCGGGCAACACGGCGGTGATCAGGTTCGGATCTCGGTGCCAACGCCTCCGGATGGTTCTAGGGGGCGGGGGTCGTCACGCCTGAGGGCATGGCTACCGGGCCGGTCCCCAGGCGTTGCGCCAGCGTGCGCACCGATCGGCGCCGCAGTGTGCGCCGGATGCGTCTGGCGCTCAGGTCGGCCCGGTCGGCGTCGTCGACCGTCGGGGTCCACGGACTGTAGAAGGCGCGTTCGAGGACCAGAGCCAGCTCGAGCGTCTCGCTCAGTGCCGCCAGCAGTTCGTCGCCCGCCGTCATCGACCACGGAGCCTCGCTCCACCGTCGTTGCTCGAGCCTCGCCTCCGACAGCAGTGCCCGCACATGATCGGGCGGCGCCCGCCATGCCGGTCGCGGTACGCCGGCATCAGCCAGAACACGGTCCACCCCGAAGTAGGCGCTCAATAGACGCTGGGGTGGCGCCGCCGAATCCCGTCGGCGTCTCCGGCGCCACCAGGCGAGGATCACACCCAAGGTGAGGATACCGATGATGGCTGCGGCGACGGCGACGGCGGTGCCAGCGGCGGCGGTGCGCGTCCGACGCGGTGCGGCAACCGTCTTCCTGGTTGCCCCCGGTGGCGTGGTCGTAGCTACCGTCGGCGTCGCCGGCGGCGGATTGGTCGTCGGTGAGACCGGTACCGACCGGGGCGTCGGGGTGCTCGTGCGCGGCGTCACCCCGATCGGCCGGGGAATGCCGGTGGGTCCGACGACGCTCGGCGGGGCGAGCTCGCCCGAGGGAAGTTCAGGGGTGGGTTCGAACGACACCCAGCCCGACGCCGCACCGAGATAGACCTCGGGCCATGCATGGGCATCGGCGCCGCTGACGATTGTCGTCCCCGACGATGAGCTTCGCCCGCCGGTGAACCCCACGGCCACCCGGGTGGGGAGTCCGAGGGATCGTGCCATCACGGCAAAGGCGCCGGCGAAGGATTCGCACGTTCCGGCGCGAGTGGTCGTGAGAAAGACCGTCAGGGCGTTGGCACCGGCGGGAGCGACGGGCGGCGTGAGGGTGTAGCGAAAGAGGCCGGAGCGGAACCAGTTGACCAGAGCCTCGGCGCGCGTCAGGGGCGTGGTGGCGGTCGCCGTCACCGTCCGCGCCAGAGAAGCGATGATGGCCGGTTCCGGTGGGAGGGCCAGGTCCCCCTGGAGTTGTGTCGCTGTCAAGGAGGGGCTGGCGGACGGATTGGTAGCGGCCGAAACCGCCGGTGGGACGATGGCGGTGACCCTGTAGCGCTCGCCGCTTGCCGACGGCCGCGATGCCACCGCCCCTATCGAAGTCACCTCGGCCCGGACAGCTCCGGTGACGCTCTCGGCGGTCGGTGGAACCGGTAGGAGCCGACTCGTCAGTTCGCCGACGGTCACCGTGGCCGTGAACGTGCGTTGCGAGGTGGCGGGCAGAACAGCGGGCGAGGCCAACGGCGACGCGCCACCGTTCAAGACACGGCTGGTAACCGGGTCCGCAGTCCAGTCACCGTGGCGGTACTCGGTCAGCACCCCGACCTGCCAGTACGTGGCGAACGGGGTACGCGCCGAAAAGAGGACGACAGAAGGGTCTTTGCGCTCGAGGCCGACCAGATCCGATGCCAGGGAGAGATCCGTGGGCGGCACGACGGCCGCCAGCGCCGGACCGGGGGACACGACCGACGCGCCGCCGGGGCTGCCGAGAGACAGCCCCACCGCCACGGCGGCGATCATGGCCAGGACCGTCACGGCAAGGGCCGGGATCGGCCGAGTGCGTCCCTCCGACGCGCCACCGATCGACGGAGCGGGAGCCGGTTCGCACAGGATCACGGTGGCCGCCGACGCGGCCACGAATACCGCTACCAAAATGGCCGACCCGACGCCGGCTTGCGCCACACAGGACCACGCCACCAGGCCCATCGGGAACAGCAGCGACAGCGCCGGCAAAAGGCGTGGGTACGTCAGCCGCTCGAACCCAGGCGGCCCGAGGACCGTGCGGGCCACGAGCGCCACCATGCCTGTCACCACGGCACCGAGAAGCACGACACCTGGCGACGCGTGGAGTGGGACCGTGAACGACGCCAGCTCCGACCGGGCATGATGCAGATCGATGCGCACGACCCGCAACGTCCGCAGGGTCGGTGCTCCATAAGCGGTGGCGTCCGGCACCGTTGTCCACAACGCCGAAAGGGCCACGCCGAGGGCGCCCACAGCCGAGGCCAGCGACGCCGGGGCCCGCAGGCGTAACAACACGGTGGGTACGGCCCAACCCAAGACGGTGGTGACGAGAACAGGCCCGACGGCCGGTCCCCCCGGACCGCCGCCGATCATGCGGCAGACCGCCGCCGCGCCGACGATGGATGCCACCAGCAGCGCGACGTCGGCGGCGAGGTTCCGACGCGTCAACGTCATCGAGCGATCACCTGCATGTGTTGGCGCCATGACGCCGGCAGACGGTCTGCCCCGGTGACGGTCGTCACCATCATCGGTGGGTCCATGCCGTCACCGAGGACCCACGCCGCCAACAGCGCGTGTGGCGCTTGCCGGGGCTGCAGGGTGGCCAGGAGAGGCAGGATCATGGCCACGCCCGCCGGCGTGGGCGCCACCGTGGCGCGGAACCCCGACAGGGTCCTCAATTCCACCGGCAGTTCATGGGCGGCGGCGTTGTCGATCAACGCCAAGATCGTAGACAGTACGTCCTCGAAAGCACCCCGTCGGTGCACGCCGGCGCGGTCGTCGAGGACGATGGAGACGATGCTTCCGGTGTCGGGTTCGAACTGCCGGACGAGGAGTGTCCCATGGCGGGCCAGAGCCGGCCAATGCAGGAGATGGAGCCGGTCTCCCGGAACATAGGGACGGAGGTCGGCGAACTCGCCGCCCATGTCCGTCGCCGTCGGGTGGCGAGCGGAGCGATAGGTGGCCGACGTCGTCGATGCCGATCCCACCGAGAGTTGTGTCTCGACCTTCTCGGCCCGCCGGGGGTGGACCACGACGACCACGGGCGGGGTCCGGGCCACCGCCGAGCCGAACAGGCCGAAAGGGTCGTGGACCCACACGCCGAGCGATGGCACGGTCAGCATCCCCCTGCCCCCCGTCGGCACCGGGAGGACGACCGACGTCGAGATTCCGGCATCCAAGGCGGGAAGACTCAGCAGATCGAGTTGACTCGGTGCACAGCGGCGGCGGAACGTCGTCCTCGGTGCCGTCGTCGCCGTCCCGGCGTCGACCGTCTCGTCACCCCTGCGGGCGGGGACGCCACCGAGTCTCTGCCACCGACCGTCGGGTCGTTCCAGTCCGACGACGGGCACCCGCCGTCGCGACGTGTTGACCACCGTCACCTCGAGCCTCGAGCTGTCGCCCACGGCGACGATGGGTGGGGCCACCAGCGCGCCGGCGTGCACGCCACCGACGGTCCGGCGGGCGCGGCCCCGGGCGAGCAGGGGGGAGAGGACGAGCGGAACGGCCACGGCGAGGTCGAGGGGGACGAGGCCCCATGATCGGGCGATCAGGCCCACGGCCACGAGCAACCCGAGGACGAAAACGAGACCTACGGCGCGCACGGTGGGGCGCAATGCCATGGGCGTCGCCGAGCCGGTGGTCTTCACGGCCTCTTCGTTCCGGCTCCCGTATCCGTGGTCTCCTCGCCGCCCACGACGGGAACCAGTTGCAGGAGGTCGTCCACGATCGACTCGGGACCGGCACCCACGACCTCAGTCCCCGGGTGGAGCAGCAAGCGGTGCCCGAGCACGGGGACGGCCACGCTCTGGATGTCTCCGGGCGTCACGTAGGTACGCCCGTTGGCCACGGTCATGGCCCGGGCCGCCCGGACGAGGGCCAAAGCCGCCCGGGGTGACGCTCCCACGCTCACCGAATGGTGGGTGCGGGTTGCCTGCACGAGGTCCAGGAGATAGGTACGCGCCGCCGGGGAGACGTGGACATGGGCGACGGCACCCATGAGTCCTTTGAGCTCCTCGCTGTTCACGGCCGGCTCGAGAACAGCGGCTCGGGCCGAGGGATCCTCTCCCTCGACGAGGGCCTCCTCCTCCGCCCGCGTCGGGTAGCCGAGGGTCAGGCGCAACAGGAAACGGTCTCGCTGTCCGTGCGGTAGAGGCGAAGTCCCGGCCGCGTCGTAGGGGTTCTGGGTGGCCACCACCATGAAGGGTCGTGGCAGGTCGAAGGTCCGCCCGTCCACCGTGACCTGCCGCTCCTCCATAGCCTCGAGCAGGGCGGACTGGGCCCGGGGCGACGCGCGGTTGAGCTCGTCGGCCATGAGCACGTTGGTGAAAACGGGTCCGGGGCGGAACACCGGTTCGCGGCGCTCGAGGTCGAGGACCATGGCGCCGGTGATGTCGGCCGGCAAGAGGTCGGCCGTGAATTGCACGCGATGGAAACCCAGGCCGAAGGCACGGGCCAGAGCCTTCGCCAATGTGGTCTTGCCCAGCCCGGGGTAGTCCTCGACGAGCAGGTGCCCACCGGCCACGAAGCAGGCGACGGCGAGCCGCACCTTCTCCTCGTCGGCGAAGAGCACGCTGCGGATCGAGGTCACGATGGCGGCGAAGAGCTCCGCCGGGGGGCGGGCGTACCGACCGGCGCTAGCGGTCACAGGGGCCGCCACGCCTTCATCGGGTGGCTGGTCGTCCCGATCAGCGGCGGCGGGACTCGGGTGGACGGTCACCGCCGAAGCCTAAGGGTTCGTCGGCTAATCGAGCGGAGCCGCCAGGACGGGCACATATCCACGTCACGCCCCATGAAGGGTCGAGGTTGTCACGTCGGGCCATCGGTCATGCGAGACTGAATGGGCAGCGTAGGACCGGTCCGCACCAGGTGCGTCCGGCAACGAAGCTGATTGAGGACCCACGTAGATCCATGGCTCGATCGAGATTCCGGTCCGTCACCTATGACCTCGAGGCGTCGGTGGCGGTGGCCCGCATCGTGGCCGACGCGGGCGGGAGCGTCACCTCGGACACGCTGGCCCAGGCACTCGGCTACAGCGGTACCAACAACGGGGCCTTTTTGACCCGCCTGGCCAATGCCCGCCTCTTCGGTCTGGTGACGGGCAGGACGGGCACCGTCTCCCTGAGTGATCGCGGCCGTGTGATCCTCGATGGGGGGGAGTCCGCCGACGAGGCCCGCATCGCCGCCTTCCGGGAGGTGCCGTTGTTCCGAGCGGTCCTCGACGCCCGCCACGGACGGCAGTTGCCCGGTGTGGTTGAGCTGGCTCAGAGCCTCGAGGACGAGTTCGGGGAGACGCCGGCCAAGGCGCCCACCGTGGCGGCCAAGCTCATCGACTCTGCCGGACAGGCGGGCCTCCTGCGTCGTCAGTCCGATGGAAAAGTCCTGCTCGGGGCGTCGCTTACGGATTTTACGGATTCCCGTGTCAACCCTCCCGGCCCGTCATCCGTAACTTGGATACGATCAGGACGGCGCCTCTTTCGACATGGGCGTAGAAGCGAGGGCGGAACTGTGGCACGCAGAGACCGGGACTCGAGTGAGGGACAGGCCCACGACGAGCCGGCGGGGCTGTGGCTGGCGGAGGACAACGCCTCATCCGTAAAACCTCGTCAGAGCTGGCGCCGGGTGGGCACCGTTGCCGCCGCCGTCGCATGCGTGGCCGTGGTGGCCGTGCCAGTCGGGTTGGTGGTCACGTCGAGTGGTCATTCCATTGCTTCTAGTGCGCGACGCCAGAAGCACAACACTCACGTGAGCAACGCCGTCCATCTCGGGAACGGGCCGGCCGAGCACCAGGTGCTCCAGGCCCTGAGCGCCACCACCGATACGGGGAGCTTCGACGTCTCGTACGACTTGAGCGAAACGCCGGCAACCAGCCCGAGTGGCGCCCCCTGTCCCACCTCGAGCTACTCGGGTTCGGTGGCGTCCGGTGTTGCTGTCGCGACCAGCACTCCGCCGGGCCAAGGGTGTAGCCAAGACCAGAGCGCTGAGAACACGACGGTCACCGGGCAGGGCACGATCGATACCGATCCGTATGCCATGGCCGTGTCGGCTTTCGTGAACGGCGGACTCAATGTGGGCGTGAGGGTCGACAGCACGACGGTGTGGGAATCCAGCTCACAGGACAACGCATTGACGCCGGCGCCGAACGACGGACCGGGGCAGCCCCTGTCGGGATTCGCCGGACTGGTGGAGGGCACCCTGGGGAACCGTGCCGGGGCCATAGCCATGATCGGCATGGCCAGTCCCACCGGATATCTCGACCTCGAGCAGCAATCCGTGACCGGGGCAGGCGAAGTGGGGACGAGCACCATCGACGGAGTGCCGGTGACCGACTACGAGGTATCGGTCGACCCGAAGTTGTTGCTGGACCTGCCGAGTCTGTCGAGCGACGAGATCACCACCATCCAGGCCGCCATTCAGGTGCTCGACGCCCAGGGTTATACGGGCACGATGGTGAAGGTGGCCGTCGATGACGCCGGCTTCATCCGTCAGGCGACGTCGGTCGCCAGTTTCTCCGACGGGGGTGCGGTGACGCTGACCGGCTCCCTGTCGGACTTCGGTTGTGCGGGGACGGTCTTGATGCCCGGCCAGCAGGCCACGACCGCCACCACGGCCACCTGCGTATCGCCGGACACCACTACCACCACAATCCCACCGACGACAACGACGACAACGACGAGTACCACCGTGGCAGGGTCCCAGCAGGCGTCATCGACGACGAGCACCAGCGTGCTCCCCCCGTCGGGGAACCTGCCCCCGCCGACGATCGTGCTGCCATCGACGACGACTACCTCGTAGGCGAGACGAACTCCAAGGACTAGGCGCGGCCCTCGCCGGGCTCGACGAGAGCTTCGCCGACTCACCGCCGCCACGGGAGTCGGAAGGAAGCGCTTAGTCGGCGCCGCAGAGCGTGTTTAGAAGGTTCCGCCAGAATCGAAACTCGTAGATCAGATGCAGTGGTGCACCCTTGTCACCAGGGCTCCAGCCGCCAAAGGTTCTTTGGTACGAGCACTTGCGGGTCCGTTCTCCGACACTGAGTCGGAACCGGAAGCGATCGAGACTCACGAGGCTTTGGAGCGATACTCCTCAACGGCATCAATCGGGACGTGAGCGATTCCGTCCACCATGACATAGCGGATCTTCCGTTCATAGACGAGCCGGAGTGGTTCTTTCGTGGGAATTCCCAACCTCCGAGCTGCTTGAGCAGCCTCGGCCAGGTGGCGGACGTTCGCTCTCGTGCCCTGAAACTTGCCGTTCGCTGCTGAACAGACGATCCGCGCGATCTCCTCCCGTGCCTTACGCTTGCTGCCGTGGACGGTCCGACTCACTGTGCGATAGCTGCCGGTGAGAGGGTCACGCCCGAGAGCCATTCGGATACCCCAAACTCCTGGCGATCTCTCACGCAGCGAGCCGCCCATTGAGGGGAAGCTACCCCTCGGTTATGTCATTCTGGGATTTGGACCCGGGAGGAGTCCGGTGGCCTTCCAGAAATAAGCTCCTGCCAGCAACTGCCCCCGTAGCTCAGAGGATAGAGCGTCGGTTTCCTAAACCGAGTCAGCGCAGGTTCGAGTCCTGCCGGGGGCGCAATTGTGATGTGTCAGAATTTCTGGGACGAGTGAACCCTCAGAGGATATCTCGCACCCGTCCCTGGTAGCCAACGGACGGGTCCAACTCGAGGTGGCGGATCGTCACGCCGTTCTCGTCGATGA